>Ga0209829_10000101_pt1 | contig 72157 bp, 58 predicted proteins | sample C_140205_EF_Meta_FD_187311 | JGI IMG/M metagenome (GOLD analysis project Ga0209829, IMG submission 187311) | Freshwater microbial communities from Lake Croche, Canada to study carbon cycling - C_140205_EF_MetaG (SPAdes) (version 2) | ecosystem: Environmental > Aquatic > Freshwater > Lake...
TTGATATACCATTCTTTAATATTAGCTGGCATTAAATCAACATTCGCCAAGTAATCCATTTTTGTTTTACTTTCTTTGGTCAAAGAATCGTTTAAGTACTTCTCCATTACTAATCCGGCAATAGGGCCTGCCCAGGTAGCACCAAATCCAGCATTTTCTACCACTACCGCTACGGCAATTTTAGGGTCGTCCTTGGGAGCGAAACAAACAAATAAAGAGTGATTTTTTCCATGTGGATTTTGAGCGGTTCCGGTTTTAGCGCAAAATTCATGACCAGGTACTTTGACTGCAGCAGCAGTTCCAAAAACGGTAACACCATGCATCCCTTCTTTAATGATATCAAAATATTCTTTTGGTATTTTAGTTACCGCTTGCTTGGTTCTGTATTTTGCTAACACTTCTTTATCGATATCGTCTTCTTCTTCCACGCTGTCAACAAAATGAGGAGTATAATAATAACCTTCATTGGCAATAAACGCCATGGCATTGGCCAATTGTAAAGGAGTGGCTGTCATTCTATCTTGTCCAATTCCTAACGTAAGCATAAAACAACTGTTCCAATATTTGGCGCCTCCAAAATCTTTATTGTATTGGGCGGTATCTGGTATGCTGGCTCTATTTTCACTGGGCAAGTCAATGCCTAATCTTCGCCCAAGTCCAAAACTATTTACATATTCTTTCCATTTTAGATAACCCAATTTTGCATTGTGGTATTTTGGATTGTCTATCGCCATTCTAAATACTTGTAAAAAATAAGAGTTGCAAGAATTGGCCAATGCCAATTGTAAATTAGCAGCATGTCCTGCATTGTGGTGTTCACATTTTCTTGGATCGCCACAGGAGGTATACAAACCAAAACAGTTGTATCCAAAACTTGGGGTAATTAAACCTTCATCTAATGCAATTAAAGCACCCATAGGCTTGAAAGTAGAACCTGGTGGGTATTGTCCTTTAATGGCTCGATTGTAAATAGGTCGAGCGGTGTCTGTGAGCAATCGTCCAATGGTTTTTCTACGTTGATTGCCCGTTAATAAATTAGGATTGTATCCAGGACTGGATGCCATGGCAATGACACTGCCTGTTTTAGGATTTAAAGCAACAACACTTCCTATTTTATGTTGCAATAATTTTTCTGCCAATTGCTGTACTTCTACATCCATACTAGTATATAGGTTTCTGCCTGCAATGGCTACGGTATCAAATTGTCCTTTTTCGAAAGGGCCTTGTATCTTTCCTTTATTGTCTCTTAAGAATCTTTTTACGCCCCTTTGTCCCATTAAAACTGATTCATATTGTTTTTCCAATCCTGTCATGCCAGCATAGTCACCCATTTCATATCCTTCTGCTTCATGTTTCTCTAAAAATTTTACATCTACTTCTGCTACATAACCCAAAACATGTGCGGCAGTATTGTATGGGTAGTTTCTAATGGATCTTTCTGACAAGGAGAATCCAGGAAGACGGTATAAGTTTTCAGTAATTTGTGCATATACTTCAGTAGAAAGAAAGGGCTCGAAAATTCCCAATTTCACTCTTGAGTTTTTGACAATCACTTCGATCATCCTTTTGGTATATTCTTCTTTATCAATTTTTAAAATAGCGCAAAGTGTTGCCGTATCTACTCCTTTGGCCTCATTGGGAATGACTACTAAATCGTAACTAATGGTATTTTCAAGTAAGGCTCTTTTTTTTCTGTCAAAAATGATGCCCCTGTCTGGGTAAATAATATGTCTAAAAATAGCATTGTTGTTGGCGGCAAGTACATATTTAGAAGAGAAGATTTGCAAGCTAACCAATTGCAAAATGATCAACGAAAACACTATTCCGATAATGATTTGAATAATACGACCTCGATTCGAATTGTACATAGCGATGGGTTATCTTTTTATCTTTCTTCGGTTCATAGCAAGCTCTACTATAAAAATCAATAACACACTGATCATGGAAGTGGCTATTACTTTGCCTAAGAAGTACCCAAAGTTTCCAAACTGCAACCACTCCAGTAAAACTAAATAAAAATGATGAAGGAAGGTAAGCGAGAATACATAAAATGCGTAAGGACCCCAACCCATGGATCCAATACTGGGTTCACGATTTACTTCTTCTGATGTCTCCTGCGCCAATAATAAATTTAAAATAGTGGGTCTAAAATAACCAAGTAGGGAACAGGCGGCTGCGTGTAAACCAGGTGTGTTGGTGAACAAGTCTAAAGTATAACCAGTGAAAAAGCCAAGTAGGGTTAAAGTAATTCTTTTGGTTCCAAAGGGCAACCATAAAAGAAATAGAAAATAGATATAGGGTGTAATGAATTGATGCAGAGGAGGCACTTCATTCAAAATAATAATTTGAGTGAGTAAAAACAGAACAAACCTAGTTGTATTTTTTATCAGGTTATTCATTTTTAGCTTCGTTTTTTTCTACATTTTTTTGATCTGCCATACGCTTATTTTCTACTAAATAAATGTATTGTAAGTTGTAAAAATTGGTAGTTGATTTTACATTTAAGGTCAAATAATTGCTCGAAGGGTCTTTAATTACAGAAGTGACTTTGCCAATCATCAGCTGTGCTGGGAAATTAGAAGAATAAGGGCTGGTTAAGACGGAGTCGCCAATTTTAGGAGCGGCACTTTTAGAAATATTTTTTAAAACCAGAACGCTAGGGTCCTCTCCATCCCATTCAATACTTCCGGCTATTTTATCTCTTTTTAACATCGCGCTTACTTTGCTATTGCGATGTAGTAGGCTCATGATTTTGCTATAGTTGTCATTTACTTCCACCACCACGCCAACGATACTTCCTTCTGGGCTAATGGCAGCCATGTCTTTTTTCACACCTTGCAAACTGCCTCTTTCAATAGTGATGTAATTTTTTTGAAGGGTAAAAGTGTTGCCCACCACTTTTGCTGGGTAATAATAAAACTTTCTTATTTTTTCAAGACTGTCCTTTCTTAATACCAATGTGCCTAATTTTTTAGTAGTATCAAAGGCGACAAAATTTTCTCCCAATTGATTTCTGAGCGCCGCATTTTCTGCAATCAATTGCTTATTGGTATTTTTTAAATCGAAAAAGTAGGACCAGTTATTGTATCGCGTATTAATATTACCAGTAACCTGATTGCTCCACCCACCAAAAAAAGTTTGATACGTTTTATTATAGGAAGACAACATGACCAATGATACAATTTGCAGTATCAAAAAAGTTAGGAAAGTGAAATTTTGTCTTATAAACCCAATGATATTCTTCAATGGTCATCTCCTTTAAGCAAGTTGATTTAATATTCTTTTATCTCATGATAAAAGGAAAGCGCTGGTAATTTTTTAACGCGATACCTGTTCCGCGCACTACACTTTTAAGTGGATCCTCTGCAATGTGAACAGGCAATTTAATTTTTTGACTCAATCTTTTGTCTAAGCCGCGTAACAATGCACCACCTCCTGTTAAGTACAAACCTCTGCGATAGATGTCTGCTGCTAATTCTGGCGGAGTAGTCTCTAAAGCTTTTAAAATAGCTTCTTCAATTTTAAAGATGCTTTTATCTAAGGCTTCTGCTACTTCTTGATAGGTCACCATGATTTGTTTTGGAATACCAGTGACTAAGTCACGACCGTTTACTGGCATATCATCTGGAGGGTTGTCTAAATCTTTTAAAGCAGCACCCACATGAATTTTAATTTGTTCTGCAGTACGCTCACCAATCAATAAACTATGGTAACGTCTTAATGCTTCCATGATGTCTGCAGTAAATTCATCTCCTGCAATACGAATACTTTGATCACAAACAATACCCGCCAATGCAATCACGGTAATACCAGTGGTACCACCTCCAATATCAATAATCATATTTCCAACCGGCTCTTCCACATCGATTCCAATTCCTAATGCAGCGGCCATCGGTTCGTGAATCATATAAACTTCTTTTGCACCTGCTTGTTCTGCACTATCACGTACCGCTCTTTTTTCAACTTCAGTAATGGAAGAAGGGATACAAATAACCATTCTCCAACTAGGAGGAAACAATGGCTTCTTTGGATAAATCATTTTCATCAACTCGCGAATCATTAATTCTGCTGCATTAAAGTCGGCAATTACACCATCTTTTAAAGGGCGAACAGTTTTAATACTTTCATGCGTTTTTTCATGCATCAACAATGCTTTCTTACCCACGCCTAAAACTTCTTTCATATTATTTCTATTCAAAGCAATAATAGAAGGTTCATTCACTACTACTTCATCATTGTGAATGATAAGTGTGTTAGCGGTACCCAAGTCCATCGCAATTTCTTGAGTAAAAAAGTTAAATAATCCCATTGTGCATCAGTATTTGAATGGTTCAGATTGAATGAAGCAAAATTCATCTAAAATCCTTACACTACAAAGCTTTTTACAAATGAATCAATATTTTTTTTTAATATTATTTAGAGGAACTCATAGCCAATATCTTTTCTAAAATACATCCCTTCAAATTGAATCATAGACAAGGCTTTTTGTGCATGGATAACTGCACTATTTAGGGTAGCTGCTGAGGAAGTAACGGTCAAAACACGACCCCCTTTTGTAACAATGGTATTTTCCTGAAACCCAGTGCCAGCTTGAAATACATGAATTTCAGGTAATGCAGCAGCAAGTGCTATACCCGTAATTGGTAGGTTTTTTTGATAGCTGCCTGGATACCCGCCACTCACGGCCATTACCGTTGCAAAAGTCGCTTCATGGAATTCAATATTGACATCTTCTAGCGTGCCATTATCAGTAGCTGCCAATAAACTTACTAAGTCGGTTTGCAAACGCGGTAGAATTACTTCTGTTTCTGGGTCACCCAATCGGCAATTGTATTCAATGACATAAGGTTCTCCCCCGCAATTCATCAAACCAAAAAACACAAAACCTTTGTATACAAGGCCTTCTTCCTGAATGCCTTTGATGGTAGGTGCAATGATATTGGCTTCCACTTTTTGCATAAAAAGGGCATCCATAAAAGGCACTGGACTTACACAGCCCATCCCGCCTGTATTCAATCCCGTGTCGCCCTCTCCAATTCGTTTATAATCCTTGGCGTGACCAATAATTTGGTAATGATGACCATCGGTTAATGCAAATACACTCACTTCAATTCCTTCTAAAAACTGCTCTATGACTACTTTTGAGCTGGCTTCTCCAAACTGTTTGTCTTGAAGCATTTCCTTAAAACTGGTAAGTGCTTCTTGGTGGGTCATGGCAATGATGACACCTTTTCCAGCAGCCAATCCATCCGCTTTTAGTACAATTGGAAGGGGTTGCAAGCTAATATAAGTTAAGCCTGCTTCATAATTTTCAAGGGTAAATTCTGCATAACCAGCCGTTGGAATTTGATGCCTTTGCATAAAGTGTTTGCTAAATGCTTTGCTTCCTTCCAATTGAGCCGCTTTGGCGGAAGGGCCAATCACATTGATGGACGCAGTAGCAGGGTCATTGCTAAAGTAATCATAGATTCCTTTGACCAAAGGTTCTTCAGGTCCCACAACAATCAATTCAATATTTTTTTCTATCGCGAGTGCTTTTAAGCTTTTGAAATCATCGATGGGTATAGGCACATTGGTTCCAAATTCAGCGGTACCTGGGTTTCCAGGAGCTATGTAGATGTCGCCAGATTGATGACTTTGTGCCATTTTCCAAGCCAATGCGTGCTCTCTTCCACCTGCTCCAATGATCAGAATATTCATAAATCTGGGTTTGAAACACGAAAGTAAAATTTATTTGGATGGATTTTATTAATTTGAGTGAATTAAATAAAAACAGCTTATGTCTTCTGCCACTCAAAAACACCCTAAAGGATTGTATGTTTTGTTTGCTACTGAAATGTGGGAGCGGTTTAACTACTATGGCATGCGTGCCATTTTGGTTTTATTCTTAACCAAGGCATTGTTGTTTGATAAAGTTTTTGCTTCACAAGTGTATGGCAGCTATACAGGGTTGGTTTATTTAACACCCCTTTTAGGCGGTTATATAGCAGATAGGTATTGGGGCAATAACCGATCTATTATTGCAGGCGGATTGGTCATGGCCATTGGAGAATTTTTCTTGTTTTTTTGTGGCCATTTTTACGAAAATGCACCCTTGGCCATGCCTTTGTTTTATATAGGCTTGGGTTGTATGATTGCAGGCAATGGCTTTTTTAAGCCGAATATTTCTAGCATGGTGGGGCAATTGTACCGCAAGGGAGATAGCAGAATTGACGCTTCTTATACTATTTTTTATATGGGGATTAATACAGGAGGTGCCATAGGTCCTGCCATTTGTGGATTGGTTGGCGATACGGGAAAATCAGGTGATTTTAAGTGGGCTTTTTTTGCAGGAGGTGTTGCCATGTTGTTGAGCGTGATCACCCAAATAGTATTTCAGAAAAAATATTTGGTTAACCCAGATGGGGAAGCCATTGGCCTTGCCCCGAAAGACGCCCCTAAATTTTTTCAAAAATTACCAGTGATGGTCGGCTTTTTATTTTTAATCTCTCTTTTAACGATTGCATTGGTATACATAGATATTAAAGTGGTTAGCTATTTGTTCTGGTTGTTATTGGCTTGTATTGTTTTAATTGCTTTTATTATTTTTTCTGATAAATCATTAGATCTTATTCAAAAGAAAAAAGTAGTTGTGTTGTTTACGGTCTCCTTCTTTGTTATCTTTTTTTGGAGTGCATTTGAACAAGCAGGGGCCTCATTAACTTATTTTGCTTCCGAAAATACACAGCGGGATTTAGGTTTTTTTGTAGTACCTCCCAGTTTTTTTCAATCTCTCAATTCCTTATTTGTGGTATCCCTTGCTCCAGTGGTTGCCTGGATATGGGTAAAACTAGGGAAGAGAGAACCTTCTTCTCCATTTAAAATGGCCATGGGTTTATTATTATTGGCTTTGGGCTATTTGTGGATTGCAACTGGAGTAAATGGGGTAGGTGCGGGTGTTAAAGTGAGTATGATTTGGTTGTTAGGTATGTATATGATGCATACTTTTGGAGAGCTTTGTTTGTCGCCTATTGGCTTGGCCATATTCAATAAATTAGCACCTATTAAGTTTGCCTCTTTATTAATGGCAGTCTGGTTTACAGCCAATGCATTTGCCAATAAATTAGCTGGGGTATTTAGCGCCTTGTATCCAGAAAATGGGAAAGTAACTTCTTTTGCGGGGTATTCTATTTCCAACCTACATGAATTTTTTATGTTCTTTGTTTTTATGGCAGGAACCGCTTCTATTATTTTATTCTTTATCTCTAAGCAATTAAAAAACTTAATGGCACAGTAGAAGTCCAACAAAGTTTAAAATTGGAATCTAACACTTCCAAAAACTCCAAAATTTTGGATGGGCTGCATTCTAGAGGGACTGTAATTGGGCGGATAAGGAGGGGCTTGTCTCCAAACAAAATCGATTCTAAAGAATTTTAAAATATTATCAAATCCAGTTCCGTATTCTAAATAAAAATTAGATTTCAAAGATCTTAATTGATAAGGTCCCAATTCGGTTCTGTTGAAGGTTCTATTGGCGGAATTCATTTCTCCCCAAACTCCTTTGAATGTCCAAAACTGCCTCATTTTTGTGGTGCGTAAAAAAGGGATTAAGTTGATTAATTTCTTTTCAAAATTATGTTCTATTTGAAAACCTGCATATAAGTCACTATAATATTCAAAGCGGTTCATTAAATTGAAACCATTTTTATTATACATATATACTTCGTTGCCGGGGTGCAATTCTAATAACATAAACGGTAGACTGTCTCCATAAATTTTTCCTGCATAAGCATTGTAAGTCAATACACCAAAGTTGGGTATTCTTACTTTTTGTTCCATGCCTGCATGTATTTTAGTGTATTGATAAGCACTACCAAATACACCTTTGAAACCCTCGCTCACTCTCAATTCAAAAATGGGCTTGCTGCCTTTAAAACGAATAACCCTTCTATTGGTCGTAAATTTACGCTCTCCAGGAGCATACCTGATTCGGTACATAAGATCGCTGTTCACAATGGCTTCTTGTTTTCCATTTTGACTGATGGTGTTGGTAGGCAATGGGGTATAGGGGTTGTAATTCGTTCTTTCCAAGGTCAATGAATTACTTACTCCCGACTCCCATTCTTTTGTAATACTTGCCTTGTATTCTTCTTCCCCTAAAAATTTTTGTGGGATAGTAGGTCTTCTTAAAATTTGAGAAAAAATATTGTCAATACTTACATCTTCTTCATTAAATCTAACCCTGCCATTGTCTAGATCATTGAGATAAGACAATTGAAAAAGGAGGCCTTTGTATTTTGCAGGCTTGTATTGTATCGCCAACTTCTCTTTAAATTTTTGATCCTTGAATCCATAGGCCAGATAACCGGAGAATTTCCAATCTTTATTAAATAAAGGGGTGGTAGCTAAATCAAATCTAAGTCGGGTAGATTCAAGTTGGTTGCCGCTAATCCATTTGTACCATGGGCCGATCTCCACTTTACCAAATTTCCTGTATCCATCCACTAGAAATTCAATATTTCGAGTATAGGCTTTAAACAAGGGTATTGACTTTAGTGTATCAATGCTTTTGCGAATACTTTGTTCGTTTTTGTTCAACTCATCATGCCTTAAGTTAACCCAGTCCGTAGTATTTAACTGAGCCGCATTTGCTAGCGAAACTACCTGATCTTGTTTGCTATTACGTTGTATGTTTTCATTGATGAGTGCTTTGTCTGTTTTGAAATTTTTATAAGAGATGCTTTTTCGAACAATAAAAGTTAATTTATCATTTGGAAAAGGAGACATATCGGCGGTAATCTTGTCTTTAGAAAAAATCATCTTCCTGTTTTCTAATTTTGCAAATTCTAAATTTACATTCAATCTATTTACAAAATTGATGTCTGCCGTTTTTGAAATATTTAAATTTACTTTGTAGATGCCCCAGGTTTCGGCATCGATCCAAGCATCCCCATTGAATGTATTTTCACCCTCTCTTAAGGGAGAAAATAAAAGGTGGAATATTTTCGCCCCCTTTACATATTGTGTGTCGGCACCTTTAAACTTGTAAAACTTATCGGCAAATTCACTTATAGGGCTGATGAATTCCTTGCCAAAAAACTTCATGTAATTTTCGTAAATATTTACTTTTTGATTGACACCACTTATTAATTGAATAATTACTTCACTTTGTATTCCATGACTTTGAGTAGCTTTAATTACTTCCCTTGAGTTTTTTGGCAGGCTTGTATAATAAAAATCAGATAAAGTTTCTGTCATGAGCACGGGCAGAAAAGGTTTAGATTCTGAGATGCTGTCTATATTGTCTAGTACAAATGCAAAGGGTTTTAAAAAATTAATATTACTAAAACTGTTTTTATTGATATTGTTTAAATCCAATTCTAATTTGTTGTACAACTCGCAACTGTATTCGGGATATTGATAGGGATTATTTTCTTTTTTATGATCTACTACTAATTTCCACCATCTTAAACCTTTATTGAATTTTGATTTTACGGTAGCCTCTTGTTTTGAAGTGGAGTAATTAAGTGTTATAATTACCGAATCTTTTTTTAACAGCGAAGCGCTATAGCTACTCTGGTCATAGCCTACATAAGATACCAATAAACTATCTTTTACAAAGGAAGATCTGGGGATTTTAAAATGGCCAAGACTGTCTGCGATGGTTCCTGCTTTTGATAAAGCCCATTGTATAGTGGAAAATGGAATCGGTTCTTTGGTAAAAGCATCTCTCACCTTTCCCACTACAACAGTAGGTGATTGTGCTTCTAAAGTAGTTGCTTTTAGAAGGATTCCAAGAAGAAATAAATAAGCAATTTTCATACGGATGGCAGCAAGATAAAGATATTACTTATAATTTTTATATTAAATTAGTAACAATAATTCTTTTGTAGAAGCTTATTAATAAATAGCGCATAAACAATATTACAAAACGCCTTTTACAATCTCTTCCACCACTGCAGGGTCAAGTAGCGTAGAGGTGTCTCCTAAGCTTTTTAACTCTCCTTCGGCTACTTTGCGTAGTATGCGTCGCATGATTTTGCCAGAACGGGTTTTAGGTAGCCCGGATACAAATTGAATTTTATCTGGCTTGGCAATGGGCCCAATAATTCTGGTGACTGTTTGTAAAATATCTTTTCTAATGATGTCCGCAGTACCATGGGTGTCTTGGCCATGTGAGCCAGTATAAATGACAAAAGCATAAATGCCTTGTCCCTTTACATCATGCGGAAATCCTACTACTGCACTTTCTACTACCCCTGCGTGCATATTGATGGCGTTTTCTACTTCGGCTGTGCCAATTCTATGTCCGCTCACATTTAATACATCATCCACACGTCCAGTGATTCTGATTTGTCCCAATTCATTTTTTAAAGCACCATCCCCGGTAAAATATAAATTAGGGTAGGTGGCAAAATAATTGGTTCTACATCTTTCATGATCTCCGTAGGTGGTTCTTATGGTAGCCGGCCAAGGTTGGGTAATACATAAATTACCTCGGTACAAACCATCTTCCATCGTAGTTACTTCGGCTCCTTGGTCATTTACTAAAATAGTAGCTACCCCCGGCATAGGATAAGTGGCCCATCCTGGTTTCCCTGGTGTAATGCCTGCCATATTTGAAATCATGATGCCTCCTGTTTCGGTTTGCCACCAAGTGTCCACGATGGGACATTTTTTCTTCCCAATGTTTTCATCATACCAATGCCAGGCTTCTTCATTAATGGGTTCGCCTACGGTACCCAATACTTTTAAACTACTTAAATCATGCCCTTGAACAGGCCCTAATCCATATCCCATCAATGATCTTATAGCGGTGGGGGCGGTATATAAAATATTCACTTTGAATTTATCAATGATGTCCCAGAATCTTCCAGCATCGGGGAAAGTGGGAATGCCTTCAAACATCAATGAAGTACCACCCGCACTTAAAGGGGCATACACAATATAACTATGTCCAGTAATCCAACCTACATCTGCTGTGCAGAAAAAAAGATCATTGGGTTGGTATTGAAAAACATTTACAAAAGTATAATTGGTATACACCATATAGCCAGCAATGCTGTGAACGACTCCTTTGGGTTTGCCAGTAGAGCCGGAGGTATATAAAATAAATAAAGGGTCTTCTGCATCCATTTCTACAGCATCCACATGTACGATTCCTTGGGACTCTACTTTTTTAATTTCATCTTCCCACCAAACATCACGCCCTTTGATCATAGAGACAGACGTGCGTGTACGCGTACATACGATCACTCTTTGTATGGTTTTATTTCCAATAAGTGCATCATCAATCACTGCTTTTAAAGGAATGTCTTTGGCACCTCTATATGCGCCATCGCAGGTAATAATAAAAGTTGCTTTTGCATCTTCTAATCTATCCGCAATACTTTGTGCAGAGAAGCCACCAAAAATAACACTGTGGATGGCTCCAATACGCGCGCAGGCTAATACTGCAATGGCGAGTTCAGGAATCATACCCATATAAATACAAACGCGATCTCCTTTTTGTACGCCATTGTTATTAAGCACTTGCGCAAACTGACATACTTTTAAATGCAATTGTTTATAGGTAATAATTCTGTGGTGTTCGCTAGGGTCGTTGGGTTCCCAAATAATAGCAGGTTTGTCTCCGTTTTTTGCTAAATGCCTGTCGATACAATTTTCGGTAATATTTAATTTTGCTCCTTTAAACCATTCGATCTTGGGTTCGGTAAAATTCCATTCTAAAACGGTATCCCATTTTTTTCGCCAAGTAAAATTTTCTGCTATTTCAGACCAAAATTTTTCTGGTTCTTCGATGCTCTTTTGATAGGCTTCCTGATAAGCTTCTAAACTCTTTATTTGATAGGGGTAACTCATAGTCAATCTTTGAATAAATAATGATAGTCAAATTTACATTTTTCATTTTAAATATTTAACTTGAATAATCAATTGCAAACTAAATAAACTATGAGTAAAGAAATTAAACAAAGCAAAATTGCTTTTGTGATAGGGGCTTCATCGGTGGGAACCCTTATTGAATGGTATGATTTTTACATTTTTGGGATGTTGGCGACCATCATTTCGAAACAGTTTTTCCCCGCAAATGCAGGCACAGCAGCACTTTTAAGCACTTTAGCTATTTTTGCCGCAGGTTTTATTGTAAGACCTTTTGGAGCATTGGTTTTTGGACGTTTAGGCGATTTAATTGGCCGTAAGCATACTTTTTTACTGACTTTGGTCATTATGGGAGGGTCTACTTTTGCCATTGGATTGGTGCCAGGTTATGCCACCATAGGTTGGGCAGCGCCCATATTGGTATTAATATTACGTTTATTGCAAGGTTTGGCATTGGGAGGAGAGTACGGAGGGGCAGCCACTTATGTAGCGGAACATGCACCAGTAGGACAAAGAGGTTTCTGGACCAGTTGGATTCAAACAACAGCCACTTTGGGTTTATTTTTAGCTTTAGGCATCATCATCTTAATTAGATCGAATCAAGGGGTAGAAAAATTTAGTGCTGAATGGGGTGGTTGGAGATATCCTTTTTGGATTTCTATAATACTCGTTGGCGTATCTGTTTTGATTAGAATGAGGATGAGTGAGTCGCCCATGTTTACCAAATTAAAATCAGAAGGAAAAACTTCTGTCAATCCATTGAAAGAAAGTTTTGGACAAAAGAATAATTTTAAAATGGTCTTGTTGGCCTTGTTTGGTGCCGTTATGGGACAAGGCGTAGTTTGGTATACGGGCCAGTTTTATGCACAAAGTTTTATTGAAACCGTTTGTAAAATTGATTTTATACAATCTAGAAATATTATGTTGGTGGCCATATTAATGGCTACCCCCTGTTTTGTTTTGTTTGGTTGGCTAAGTGACAAAGTGGGAAGAAAATGGATTATGTTGTTTGGTATGTTAGCAGCAGTGTTTACTTATCGACCTATCTACCAACAATTTTTAACTATTTCAAGTACGCAAAGCAGGGCAGATAAAATTGATTTAGCTAAAACAGTGGCTTCACCAGCAAAAGTAAAAGTTGACAGCAAGGATGCCACTCAATTTATAGTAACACAAAGTTTCGATACTGCTTATACGGATGGCGCAGTATTTAAATATACTAAAACAGACAGTTTCCATTTGGCTGCGGCCTATGATGCGATGGTTCCCATTGATTCTTTAAGTCCTAGCATCATTGTGTCTAAGTCGGCAAAACCAAATGTGGTTTTGGAAAAAATCTTAGGACATTCAGATTTTTGGAGCATGATTTGGTTGGTATTTATTCAAATTGTATATGTGACCATGGTGTATGGTCCCATTGCGGCTTTCTTAGTTGAAATGTTTCCTACTAAAATAAGATACACTTCTATGTCACTACCTTATCATATTGGTAATGGGGTGTTTGGTGGATTGGTACCTTTCTTAGGTACTTTAATCGTAGAATTTACAAAGACGGCTCAAAATCCAAAAGGCGATTCTTTGGCTGGATTGTGGTATCCCATTGGTGTTGCAGCCGTTTGTTTTATCATAGGGCTTATTTATTTAACCAATAAGATCGACAAAAATGTAATGGATTAATGCTTATTACAATTATTATCAAGTAAAAAAATAGTTATGAATACAATTAAAAAACTTTCTGGATACCTATGGATGCTGATGTCGCCATTGCTTATATTATTTTTGTTGTTCCAAGCCAATCAGAAAATTAGCAGTGCAGCCGCAGCCGTAAAATCGAATGTAATTTTGCAATGGTCCATCATATTATTAATTTTCACTCCAATCTGTGTTGGTTTTTTTATTTTCGGAAAATATGCCAGTGCTGGGGAATACGATCATTTGCCTGAATCTTCCGAAGAGGTATAATAGTAGCTATTCTTACTCATGGATTCATTTTATATAAGTACTTTTGAGCTATGTCATTAGTCGTAGAACAATTGTGTAAAAGTTACGACAGTCAGCTGGCTGTAGATCGAGTTTCCTTTCATTTGAAACAAGGAGAAGTCGTTGGATTTTTAGGACCCAATGGAGCAGGCAAGAGCACTACTTTAAAAATGATTGCTGGTTTTTTATCACCAGACAGTGGAAGTATACAGTTGAACGGAATGCCTATTCATCCAGATACAATTGAAGCAAAAAAAATAATTGGTTATTTACCAGAATCTAATGCGTTGTATGAGCAGTTGTATGTAAAAGAATATTTACAATTTTTAAGTAAGGTGCATGGCATTCAAAATGCATCCCAAAGAATTTTGCAAACCATTGACCAAACCGGCTTGGGATTAATGCAGCATAAAAAAATTGGCAGTTTGTCAAAGGGGTATAAACAAAGATTGGGCATTGCTGCTGCCATTTTACATCAACCCAAATTGGTTTTGTTGGATGAACCAACCACAGGATTGGATCCCAATCAACTTATTGAAATAAGAGCTTTGATTCAATCTTTAAGCAAAGAAGCGCTTATTTTATTTTCCACCCATATTTTACAAGAAGTGACAGCCATTTGTGATCGGGTGTTAGTATTGCATCAGGGGAAACTGGTTGCAGATGAGCCTATTGGCGATTTATTGAAAAAACACAATACCAATTTAGAAGAAATATTCAAATTGCTTACCCATTAAAAAAAAGGGTGTAAATTGCGGTCTCCTTTTGAAAACAGTCATTTTAGACCTTTAAAAATAGATTACATGAGTTACATTATTGAAGTACGTGCAAGACAAATTTTAGATAGCCGAGGAAATCCTACCGTTGAAGTAGATGTATTAACAGACGAAGGGGCATTGGGCCGTGCTGCTGTTCCAAGTGGGGCAAGCACTGGCATACATGAAGCCGTAGAACTAAGAGACAACGACAAGAAAAAATACCAAGGCAAAGGCGTTTTGAAAGCAGTAAAAAATGTGAATGATTTAATTTCAAAATCTATCACTGGATTTGATATTACGGCACAAGCAGAGATTGATCAATTGATGATTGACTTAGACGGCACTGCCAACAAAAGTAAATTAGGTGCGAATGCTATTTTGGCGGTGAGTATGGCGGTTGCCAAAGCTGCTGCAGAAGAAGCCAATCTTCCTTTGTACAGATACATTGGTGGTACCAATGCAAGAACATTACCAATGCCTATGATGAACATTTTAAATGGAGGTGCACATGCGGATAATAAAATTGACTTCCAAGAATTTATGATCATGCCAGTTGGGGCTCCTAATTTTAGCGAAGGTTTGCGTTGGGGAGTTGAAATATTTCATTGCTTAAAAGGGGTATTAAAGAAAAGAGGATTTAGCACCAACGTAGGGGATGAAGGCGGATTTGCACCCAATATTCAAAGCAATGAAGAAGCCATTGAAACTGTATTGGAATCCATTCATGCAGCTGGTTTTAAAACAGGCTCTCAAATTTCCATTGCCATGGATGCGGCCAATAGTGAGTTGTGGGATGCAAAAAAGAAAAAATATGTTTTCCATAAAAGTTCTGGCAAAGAAATGAGCAGCGATCAATTGGTGAAATATTGGGAAAAGTGGGTGAAGCAATATCCTATTGTATCTATTGAAGATGGCATGGCCGAAGACGATTGGGCGGGTTGGAAAAACTTAACAGAAACAGTGGGAGATCGTTGTCAGTTGGTGGGGGATGATTTATTTGTAACCAATGTTACCAGAATTCAAACGGGTATTGATAAAAAAATTGCCAATGGCTTATTGGTGAAAGTAAATCAAATAGGTACTTTAACGGAGACCATTAACGCGGTTACTTTGGCGCAACACAATGGATACAATACCATCATGTCACACCGAAGTGGAGAGACAGAAGATACTACTATTGCTGATTTAGCAGTTGCCTTGAATTGCGGACAAATTAAAACGGGTTCTGCTTCTCGTACCGATCGCATGGCAAAGTACAATCAACTGATTCGTATCGAAGAACAATTGGGAGAAACCGGCGTATTCCCAACCAAAGGAAAATTAAAATTCGGTAGCAAGTAATAAACTACCTAAAGAAATACGATGAGGAGCCCAAGGGCTCCTCTTTTTTTGCTAGAATTTGTCTAATTTTACTTCCATCTACTTTATGGCCAATTTAAAAAAAATACTTCCCTTCATCACCAATCGCTATTTTCTAGTGGTCTTGGGTTTTGCCATTTGGATGCTATTTTTTGACCAACGTGATTATTTCCAACAAAAAGAGAGAGCGACAGAATTGAATAAATTAGAAGCAGCAAAAAAATATTATCAAGACGAAATATCTAAAACAAAAAAGCAGTTAGAAAATCTACAAAATAATCCTGCTGCTATAGAAAAATTTGCAAGAGAACGCTACTTATTAAAGCGGGATGGGGAGGAAGTATATTTGTTTGAAGACAGTATGCCTAGCGGTGAAAAAAAATGACAAAGAAACAACGCTACCAATCTGTACTTGCTTATTTTCAAAAGCAGGTGCCTATTGCAGAAACAGAATTGGTTTATCAGAATCCTTTTGAATTATTGGTAGCCGTTATTTTATCTGCCCAGTGCACCGATAAGCGCGTAAACCTTACCACACCAGCTATCTTTAAAAAATTTCCTACGCCTCAAAAAATGTCAAAAGCCAGTTTTGACGAATTGTTTGCTTTGGTTAAAAGCATTTCCTATCCCAACAATAAAACAAAACATTTGATAGCGATGAGCCATTTGCTCTTGCAAAATTTTAAAGGGGAAGTGCCCTTGACCGTAGATGCTTTAGTGACTTTACCTGGGGTGGGTCGCAAAACCGCCAATGTAATTACCAGTGTAGTAGACAAACAACCTAATATGGCGGTGGATACGCATGTGTTTAGAGTGAGCAGAAGAATAGGTTTGGTACCTATGACAGCTACTACACCATTGGCAGTAGAAAAAGAGTTGATCAAACACATCCCTACAGCGTTGGTGCATACAGCACATCATTGGCTGATCCTCCACGGCCGTTATACTTGCTTGGCAAGAAGTCCTAAATGCAATGCATGCGGTTTAGTTGCATTTTGTAAAGAAGGGGCAAAAAAAAGCGCCTCCAAAGATGAAGACGCTTCTGTATAAATCTTTTATTTTTATAAATATTGTTCTACTGCAGTTACCAATTCTTGTTTGGTAATAGGAACGCCCATGATTTTGTTGTATCCTTTTGCATCCACAAAATATTTATCACGAATAATTTTAATCAATTGACCATTGTTGATTTCAGGAATGACCACTGTTTCAAAATTCTTTAAAATATCGCCTAAGTTTTTAGGGAAAGGACGCATGTATTTAATATGTGCGTGGCTTACTTGTTTGCCTTGGCTTTGCAAATGTAACGCTGCGCTCTTAATGGTTCCGTAGGTAGATCCCCAACCTAAAATCAATACTTTTCCCTTCTCCGCACCAGTGTCAATGGTTTGTAAAGGAATGTAGTCGGCAATGGTTTCCACTTTTGCTTCTCTTGCTTTTACCATGAATTCATGATTTTCAGAATCATAACTCACGTTGCCTGTTTCAGCTTGTTTTTCCAATCCGCCAATTCTATGTTCTAAACCCGGTGTGCCAGGAATGGCCCAAGGTCTTGCTCCTTTTTCATTGCGTTTGTATGGAAGGAATTTTTCTTCGCCTTCGTCCAATCCTTTTTTAAATTTCACTTCAATGGTTGGTAAACTAGCTGCCGTTGGGAATTTCCATGGCTCAGCACCATTGGCAATGTATCCATCACTTAATAAAATAACAGGAGTCATATGTTGAATCGCAATTCGAATGGCTTCAAATGCCATATAAAAACAATCACTTGGGGTTGAAGCAGCAATAATAGGAATAGGTGCTTCTCCGTTGCGACCATAATAAGCTTGCATCAAATCGCTTTGCTCTGTTTTAGTTGGCAAGCCAGTAGAAGGTCCTCCTCTTTGAATATTGATAATCACCAAAGGAATCTCCAGCATCATGGCAAGGCCCATGGCTTCCGTTTTCAAAGCCATACCAGGTCCTGAAGTAGAAGTCATACCTATCGCTCCACCGTAGCTTGCGCCAATGGCAGCACTTATACCAGCAATCTCATCTTCTGCTTGGAATGTTTTTACACCAAAGTTTTTGTACTTACTTAATTCATGTAAAATATCAGTAGCAGGTGTAATTGGGTAAGTGCCTAGAAATATAGGAAGTCCACTTTTTTGAGAACCTGCAATTAAGCCCATTGACAAAGCTTGGTTGCCCATGATACTTCTGTAAGTACCTGGATCCATTTTAGATTTCTCAACTTTGTATCTAGAAGTAAAAAGCTCTGCAGTTTCTCCATAAAAATAGCCTGCTTTTAAAACATCCACATTGCTGTTTAAAATAGATTCTTTCTTTTTGAATTTATCTTTCAAATAATCAATCGTGGTATCTAAATCTCTATTGTACAACCAGTAAATCATACCCAATACAAACATATTCTTCGCACGATCTCTTTCTTTGATACCAAGATCTGTATAAGCTTTCAGTGCTTCACGTGTTAATTTGGTTACGTCTACTTTTGTTAAGTCGTATCCATCTAAACTGCCATCTTCTAATGGATTAATGCCATCGGCGTATGCGGCCAAGCGTAAATTTTTTGTATCAAATCCTTCTAGGTTGGCAATAATTTTTCCGCCTTTTTTTAAACTTTTTAAATTTACTTTTAAAGCGGCTGCATTCATCGCAACCAATACATCGCAAACATCACCGGGTGTATATACTCTATTAGAACTAAAATGAATTTGAAAACCACTCACTCCAGGTAAAGTTCCTAAAGGAGCTCTAATTTCTGCAGGGAAATCGGGGAAAGTAGCTAAATCGATCCCTAATAAGGCAGTATTGTTGGTGAATTGCTGTCCGGTCAATTGCATTCCATCACCACTATCACCAGCAAATTTGATCACGACGTCTTGTAAAACAACTTCTTTTTGCATATTGCATTTTATTGGAGCACGAAGGTACAAATCCAAGGCGCTAAAACCTTAACTTTTTATAATTTTTTTTATACTTTTCTTGTCTAACTTTAGGCTTCTAATTCACTGGTTTTATGGCCTATAGCGCTATTTTATATTTAATAAGTCATTTTTTTGTTCCATTCTTGCCCATGGAGGGCAGGGTGGTCGCCACTCCTCCCCAAAAGCTACCCTTTAGTAGCGTGCGTCTACCTGCCGAAGACAGCTTGCTAAAACACATTTATTTAAGCTTTGACGACGGCCCTATTTTGGGTACTTCCAATTGCATAGCTATTTGTACCAGCCATCAGGTACCGGCTACTTTTTTTGAAGTAGGCTTGCACCAATCCAGGAATCAAGAAGGACAAAGATTATATCAAGAAATACTTCAAAATGAGCATTTATTTGCCATTTGCAATCATAGCTATTCGCATGCTTATGGCAAATATTTACCCTTTTATCATCATCCAAAAGAGGCCTTTGCCGATTTTATACATGCTAAGGATTTGATACAACCCAAAAACAATATCCTGAGGTTGCCTGGCAACAATGCATGGAATACCAAAGACGCAAAGCGAGCAAGTGGATTGGTTCGTCCCTTGGTGCACCTGTTGGATAGCGCAGGCTTTAGTATTATTGGATGGGATATGGAATGGAGGTTTAATAAAAAAGGGAAACCTATTAAAAGTCCAGAAGTCATAGTAGCACTCGTTGATAGCTTACTCAAGTTAAATCAAACTGTGTCTAAGAATCACCTGGTTATTCTGATGCACGATCATATGTTTAGAGCTCCTGAAGATGCTGTTAAGTTAGATAAATTTATTGCACTATTAAAGCAAAATCCACATTATCGTTTTGAGAAGTTAACGCAGTATCCAGGACTTAAGAATTGACTGAATTAACCTTTTTTTATAGGATGAATTCAAAGTATTTTGTATTTTTATAGTAGAAAAATTAAATTAAATTTTATGGCTATTTTTAACTCTAGCAACCCAACACTTACCGAAAAAATCTTTGACAAAAGCTTAAACGACAATGCGCAATCTTTTGGCGTCATGAGTGTTCGAGGTACCATTAATAAGTTTGGATTTTTATTGGTGATGGTTATGGCAGCAGCCATGTATGTTTGGAATGTTTACGCAGAAGGAAATACGAGCACAGCGACTACCTTAATGTTGGTAGGGGCTATTGGGGGTTTTGTGATTGCCTTGGTGATGATGTTTAAGCCAGGATGGGCTGGATTTATTGCACCTGCTTATGGTATTTTAGAAGGGTTATTTATTGGAGGCATTAGTGCTTTTTTTAATGCAATGTTCCAAAAGTCTTATCCAAATATTGTTTTGCATGCGGTGGGTTTAACTTTGGGCGTGGCCATGTCCATGTTCTTATTGTATAATTTTAGAATCATTAACGTAACCAATCGCTTACGTTCTATTATTATGTCTGCCACTATGGGCATTGGTTTATTCTATTTAATTGTATGGATACTTGGCTTGTTTCATGTGAACATGGGATTTGCTTTTGATAGCTCTCCATTAAGCATTGGCATTAGTTTGTTTATTGTAGGCATCGCTGCAATGAATTTATTATTAGATTTTGATTCGATCGAACGTGCTGCCGAAATGGGTGCACCTAAGTATATGGAATGGTATGGTGCTTTTGGTTTATTGGTGACCTTGGTATGGCTGTACTTAGAAATTTTAAGATTGTTAAGCAAATTAAACTCAAAGAATTAAAAAGGTTTTTTATCCCTTTAAATAAAAAATCATCATGGAGTTTAAACGGGGTAAATTAACGAATGAGCAGCTAGTGCATTTTTATCGTTCTTTGCTTTTGCCAAGAATGATAGAAGAGAAAATGTTACTTCTGCTTCGTCAAGGAAAAATTAGCAAATGGTTTAGTGGCATTGGGCAGGAAGCGATTTCGGTGGGCGCTACTTTAGCGATGGAGCCTACCGAATGGATCATGCCATTGCATAGAAATTTAGGTGTTTTTACTGCTCGTAATATGCCCTTAGTAGATTTATTCAAACAATGGCAGGGCGATAGAGATGGTTATAGCAAAGCGCGTGAACGCAGCTTTCATTTTGGCAACAAAGCGCATCATATTTGTGGAATGATTTCTCATTTGGGGCCTCAGTTGGCCATTGCAGACGGCGTCGCATTGGCCTATCAACAAAGAGGACAACTTAAAGCTACCCTTGCATTTACTGGAGAAGGAGGTACCAGTGAAGGCGATTTTCACGAAGCGCTGAATGTAGCTGCTGTATGGGGTTTGCCAGTTATTTTTATTATTGAAAACAATGGATATGGATTAAGCACACCCACGAATGAACAATATTTTTGTGAAAATTTAGTGGATCGTGCCAAGGGCTATGGTATGGAAGGGGTGCGGATTGATGGGAATAACATTTTAGAAGTGTATGAAACCATCAAAGGGGTGAGAGATTATTGTATCAACAATCAGAAACCGTATTTAATAGAGTGTACTACTTTTAGAATGCGTGGACATGAGGAAGCAAGTGGTGTAAAATATGTACCCAAAGAATTGATGGAGAAATGGTCCAGAAAAGATCCTATCAAAAATTATGAACAATATTTAGTCAGTCAGCAAGTATTTACGGAGATGGAGGTAGCTGATATTCGAAATGAATTCAAAAAAAATATCGAAGCCGATTTAAAATTATCGATGGAAAGTTTTGCTTTAATCCCGAAAATGGAGGAGGAAGTTGTAGATGTTTTTGCGCCAATGGCACCCAATACCATTCCTTATTTTGATCAATTAAATCATCCTATACTTACTAAGAAACGTTTTATTGAATCCATTAGTGAAGCGTTGAGACAGTCGATGGTTTTGTATCCTGAATTAATTTTAATGGGGCAAGACATTGCGGAATACGGCGGCGCTTTTAAAATGACAGAAGGATTTGTTCAGCAGTTTGGGAAACAACGCATTCGCAATACACCCATTTGTGAAAGTGCCATCGTAGGGGCTGCTTTGGGATTGAGTTTAGAAGGAATTAAATCGGTGGTGGAAATGCAATTTGCAGATTTTGTTACGGTGGCATTCAATCAAATAGTAAACAACCTTGCAAAAATTCATTATCGTTGGGGTCAAAATGCAGACGTAGTAGTGCGCATGCCAACAGGGGCGGGCGTTGGGGCAGGTCCTTTTCATTCACAATCCAATGAGGCTTGGTTTACCCATGTGCCTGGATTAAAAGTGGTGTATCCTTCGAATCCCATTGATGCGAAAGGATTGCTGATTGCAGCCTTGGCCGATCCCAATCCTATTTTATATTTTGAACACAAGGCTTTGTACAGAAGTATAGATGCGGAAGTGCCGGATGAATATTTTCAAATACCCATTGGTAAAGCAGCTTTATTAAGTACTGGTGAAGAAGCTTGTATCATCACTTACGGAATGGGCGTTTTGTGGGCACAAAAATACCAGGAAAGAAATACCCATCTTGCCATCCGTATCTTGGATCTAAGAACTTTGGCTCCTTTGGATTATGAAGCCATTGAAAAAGTAGTAAAAGCCACTGGTAAAGTATTGATCCTACATGAGGATAATTTAACAGGAGGCATTGGTGGAGAAATTAGTGCATGGATCGCTGAACATTGTTTTGAATATTTAGACGCACCAATTATGCGTTGCGCCTCTTTGGATACTCCTATTCCTTTTAATATTGAATTAGAAAAACAGTACCTAGCCGAAAGCAGATTGCATGAAACGATGCTGCGATTGCTTAGTTATTAATTTCGGAGTGAGCTTATCTCTGGTAGGTATTTGTAAGCGCATTGCCAGAAGTATCAGTTAAAATAAAAGTATATTTATTATTTGCATCCCAACTATATTTCACATAGCCATTTTTACTTCCAATTTTATAAGTAAGCATATATCCATTCGTTCCTACTGCAATAAAATCTGTTATCACTGCTCCATTTAATGGACTCGTAGCAGGACGAACTGGTTTTGTGAAAGCTTGCGGTATCAATTGATTTTCGGGAGCTGTTGTGGCAGGATCAAGGGTTACCTTGCCCTTCAATGCACCTACGACATAAGGATAATCTGTAGTACCATGATAGTGATAAACGCCATTTGTTCCATTGTGTCCATGGCAAGTATCCAAAGCAATCATACTAGATCCATCTGGTTCTTTTGCACCAAATACGGGGAAACCATCTAGTGCAAATGCAATTGGTTTTAACCCATTAATTGTAGCCAAATGTAAAGGTGCTGCATGGTAGTGATAATCATCTCCTTTACCACAATGCCCGCCCCAATTATCCAATTCCCCTATTTTATAAGAATCTTCTCCTCTATTATTTAAAGCATTAAAAATAGGAATGCCATTTACAGCGATCGCAACAGCCCCTTTCATTAAATTTGTTTTTGTACTTAATGGAACATTTGCATAAACGGGTTGTAATGGAATTGACCAGCTATTCGTTCCATTGTAAGGTTGTGTTATAGGAACTTGTTGTTGCCAACTTGTAATTCCTATCATCATGTTGTGATTTGGAATTCCAGTTGATGCAATATAAAAATAAGTGCCATCCCAACTGGTACTAAGCGCGGGTTTAAAAGCCGAAAAAGCAGAATCAATAAACGTGGTAGTGGTTTTAGGTATCACAACCCCAATCGGGTTGGTATTTGTGTTGTTTGAAGTAGTGGTATCAGATTTGCTGCAGGCAATAAAAATTGAAAAAATAAACAGGAAAGCAATGGCAATAGATCCTAATCTAGCATTGAAAACATAAGTCTTGAATAAACTTTTATTTAGCGCATATAAAATTAATGCTAAAAAGCAAAGAATAAATAAAGGCATCAATTGATACTGGTCATTATTGACAGCATTTTCTTCGTCTAAATTCGCGTAGTTAACTTTAGAGCATTTATTTATTTTTAATTTAGCCAGTTGTTGATCTTGACTACTTAATTCATTTATATAAATGGGTTTAATAACACCATCCTCTTGCTCTAGAAATATTTTATTGTCCTTGGCAAAAGAAAAATTTCCTTGAATAATTTCACCTGATTTTAATCTCCACGTGTTTAAAAGGATGCCGTCGCCCTTGTGATAATGGCCTCCAGGATGCGCCATAAGATTGGTACTTTGAAAAAGAAGGCATAGCGCTAATAAATAAATTAGATTTTTCATAATTATGGTCTTGTATAAGTGACACTCATCACTGCACTGTCAACAATCTTGTTTTTCATCCCAGCCAATAAAATATCCATAGTAACCAGTGTGTTTGGGACAGTGATTGAAGGTGTTGCGTTTAATGCATACAATGTTAAAACATAAGTTTTTGCTCCAGGTCCCTGAGAGCAAGGAGGGGTATAAGTGGTCTTGCCATCCACTGTGTTGATGCCAAATACTCCAATTGACTTTGAATTATCAGGTATTGCATAGGTAGTAACAGGAATATTATACAACACTATATAAACGTGCTTATCGCCAGTAGGGGGTATGGTATACATTGTAATGGCATAACTTGTAGTTGTGCTTGGTGCATTTGACCATTGTAAACCTGGAGAAATGCCTAAGCTATCACAGGTATATAATTTTGGGTAAAGGCCATTGTGTGCAAAGCCATTGCCACTGAATTTTATTTGATTGGCTATTGTTGGTGCACTTGTATTTGTCGTTTTTTGACAACTAAGAGAAAAAATTACTAATGAAAATAAAAAAATTTTATTTTTTAAATAAATCATAAGAGGTAGCATAAATCATTCGAGGTAGATTAAACAATCCTCAAATTTTTTATTGAGGATTGTTTAATCTATACACACGTAAAAAATTCTCACCCAAAATTTTTCTAATATCTTTATCGGAATAACCTCTGGCTATCAATGCTTGTGTAAATTTAGGATAATCCAATACTGTTTTTAATTGTTTCGGGGCCGAATCAATGCCATCAAAATCAGAGCCAATACCTACGTGGTCAACTCCTATTAATTTAACAATATGGTCTAAGTGTTTCATAAGCTGTTCTATGTCTGGCTTGTTGGCTTCACTTTCGGTAAAATACTTTTCTGCCAAGGTACTAAAGGCGTATTCTCTTTGTATGCCGGTGCGTAACATAGAATCTAATTCAGCTTGATGTCTGCCTCTGAATGCAGCATCTTTCTTTGCAAAAGTACTATCCACAAAAGCGGAATAAAAATTAAGGTGAATCACGCCCCCGTTTTTTCCTACTGCTATAATCTGGTCATCTTTCAAATTTCTCGTAACAGGACAAATGGAATAGGAATTACTATGAGATGCAATGACAGGTTTGGTAGTGGTTTTGATGGCATCCCAGAATGTGGTTTCTCCTACGTGAGAGATATCTACGATAATGCCTAATTTATTCATGCGATGAATAACTTCTTTTCCAAAAGCAGTTAGCCCTCTTGGCCCAGTATATTTTGGATCTTTTTCGTCTGCATGGGAGCTAGCCCAAGTAGGAGAATTGTTCCAAGTAAGGGTCATGTAGCGAACGCCTCTTTTGTAAAAAGTATCTAAACGGTCTATATTGTCTTCGATCATGTGGCCACCTTCTACACCGTATTGTGCGACAATTTTATTTTCTTTCAAAGCTTTTTGAATGGCCGACCAGCTTTTAGCAATGACAATTTTATCAGGATTGCGCGCAGCCACAGCTTCGAGGGTATCCATGGATCTCATGGCCCAGGCGTAAGGATTTTTTCTTTCACCATCGCACCAAACCGAAAACAACTGGTAGTCGACGCCACCTTGTTTAAATCTTTTTAAATCGGAGTGGTTTTTGCCAGTAAGGTCTTGATCAAGGCTTACTTTTTTTTCGATACAAGCGGTAATACAATCATTATGGGTATCCACCAATACCGATTTATAGTGAATGGCTTGCGCATTTGCGTTGGCGGCTATTAAAAGTAAAAGGAAGGATAGATATTTCATAAGAGGAGATTGTTTTAATTGACAACTAAAATAGCTATTTTTGCTCACCTAAAAACGACTATGTTAGACAAATTAGAAGCCATAAAAGCAAGATTCCAGCAGGTAGGGGTGGCTTTGACCAATCCGGAAATTATCAATAACCAATCAGAATTTGGGAAATTGAGTAAGGAGTACCGCTCCCTAGAGAAAATCATCATTCCCTATGAGCGTTATAGGAAAGTATTGGAGGAGCATAAATTTGCCAAAGAAACTTTGAATGGGGATGATGCAGATATGAGAGAATTGGCAAAAATGGAGATGCCTGGATTAGATGCGGAAAAAGAAAGTTTGGAAAAAGAATTGACAAAATTATTAATACCTAAGGATCCACAAGATGACAAGAATGCCATTATTGAATTAAGAGCAGGTACGGGTGGGGACGAAGCCAGTTTATTTGTGGGTGATTTGCTTACGATGTATACAAGGTATTGTCAGAAAAAAGGATGGAAAGTAGCGCTGGTAAGTGAGAGTGAAGGTTCTGTGGGTGGTTATAAGGAAGTAATATTAGAAGTAATGGGTGAAGATGTATATGGGACCATGAAATTTGAAAGTGGGGTACACCGTGTGCAACGTGTACCTTCTACAGAAACACAAGGAAGAGTGCATACTTCAGCAGCAACTGTTGCAGTGATGCCAGAAGCAGAAGAAGTTGATTTTGTGTTAAACCCTGCGGATGTAAAAATGGAAACCTCACGAAGTGGTGGTGCGGGTGGTCAAAACGTAAACAAAGTGGAGACCAAGGTCATGTTAACGCATATACCCACAGGCACGGTTATTATATGTCAAACAGAGCGTTCGCAGTTGGGGAATCGTGAAAAGGCAATGACCATGATGCGTACTAAGTTGTTTGAAGAACAAGTGCGTAAGCAAGAAGATGAAATTTCAAGACATCGAAAGACATTGGTGAGTACTGGAGATAGAAGTGCAAAAATTAGAACTTACAATTGGCCACAAGGAAGAGTTACCGACCATAGAGTGGGGGTGACTTCTTACAATTTAGACGCGGTTATCAATGGAGAGATCGAAGAATTTATTGAAGCTTTGCAAGTAGCTGAGAATGCGGCGAAGATGTTGGTACAACAATAAGCCCTTACCATTATTTAGCTAAACTTTTTTCCCATTCCCAAGCAGTTCGCATCATTTCATCTAAGTCATACTTACAAGTCCAGCCTAATTTTTTTACTGCATAATCATTGTTAGCATAAATAGCAACAATATCACCTGGTCTTTTTGGTCCTATTTCATAATTCAATGTAATTCCTGCTACTTTTTCAAAAGCTTTGATGGCTTCTAAAACGGTAATGCCATTGCCTGTGCCTAAATTGAAAATTTCACAATGGTTCACTTTATTATTTTTAATAGAATATTGCATGGCCAAAGTGTGGGCATGTGCTATATCGCAAACATGAATGTAATCACGAATACAACTTCCATCGCGGGTATCGTAATCGTTGCCGTATACCTGCATTTTTGGTAATTTACCAATGGCGGTTTGTGTAATAGCAGGTACTAAATTTTGGGGACGTCCAATAGGTAATTCGCCAATCGCAATGGAAGGGTGCGCGCCTACTGGATTAAAATATCTTAAAAGAATACTAGACAAAGGATGCGCCACCGTGCTGTCTTGAACCATGGTTTCTCCCATTTGTTTGGTAGCACCATAAGGAGAAGCGGCTGTTTTTAATTCGGTAAGTTCAGTGACTGGAATGTGGTCGGGGTTGCCATACACGGTACAGGAAGAAGAAAAAATAAAATGCTTTGCATGATATTTAACTGCCAATTGTAATAAGTGTATTAAAGAAAATAAATTATTCTCATAATAGTCCAAGGGCTTTTCAACCGATTCGCCAACGGCCTTGTATGCTGCAAAATGAATGATGCCTGTAATAGTGGGGTGGTCTATAAAAATTTGTTCTGTGGCAGCTTTATTGGTTAAGTCAATAACGTAGTTCTTAATTTTTTTGCCTGTAATTTTTTCAATGCCTTCTAAAGAATGGGCCGAAGACCTGGATAAATTATCCACGGAAACAACATCAAATCCATTTTGAATTAAATCAACTATGGTATGAGCGCCAATGTAGCCACAACCCCCAGTTACTAAAATAGTTTGCATTAAGAATGATTAGAATACAAAGTAACGAAAAAAAACTTTAGGAAGCCTTATTGGCCAAGGTAAATCCAACCGTGGTACCCACGCTTAATTTGCTTCTTATGTGCATGGTTTCGTTGTGCGCTTCAATGATGTGTTTGCAGATGGCTAATCCAAGACCCGTTCCTCCAATTTCTCTACTTCTTGCATCGTCTGTGCGGTAAAAACGTTCAGACAATCTTGGGATGTGTTCTTCTGCAATACCGATGCCGTCGTCGCTTACTTCAATTAGAATTTTTTGATCTTCTATTGCATACACGCTGGCAATAATTTGGCCATCTACCTTTCCATACTTGGAGGCATTGGAAAGAATATTCACTATCACTTGATATATTTTATTCTTATCAGCAAAAACATAAGTTGGTGTTTCTGATCCTTTCTTAAAACTAAATTGAATATTTTTTTTAATCCATTTCACATTTAAATTATTCACTGCTTCAGAAATAAGGTCTTGAATAATAAAAGATTGTTTTAGAATTGGATCCTTATTAATTTCTAAATTGGTAATGGAATCCACGTCATTGAGCAACTGAACCAATCTTTGTACATTGGATTGCGCTTTGTTAATGAATCTTTTCCCTGTTTCTAATTCATCTATGGCACCATCTGCGAGCAACTCTAAGTAGCCTTGTATCGCAAAAATGGGTGTTTTAATTTCGTGGGAAAGATTTTGCAAAAACTCTTTTCTAAAAGCTTCGTTGGATTGTAGGTCTTGAATTTCTTTTGTTTTTTGAGCCGCCCATTCTTCCACATCCGCTCTTACATCATCAATGCCTTTTTGAGGTAGGATATATTTTTGATAAGCTTCTTCCCTTTTACTTGCTTTGGTTTGGGCAATCAACTTGTAAATTAATTTTATTTTACGATAAATAAAATATTCTAAAATTTCATGCAAAATAAAATAGATAATAACAAAGCTGGCAATAAAATAAACCAACAATAATTTCCAATTGGAGAATAATATAAAAACACTAAGCGTAATTAAAGTAGCCAACAGTAAAGCTGTTAAGGCAGCAAGTTGTTTTGGTGAAAGATTTTTTCCTTTAAACATAAATGTGTAAACCCTTGGATAAATGTAAAAAATGCTACTGCAAAGTTATCCTTTTATTGCTAATAATCGAACTTGTATCCTACGCCTTTAACCGTTGTAATGCAATCAATACCCAATTTGGCCCTTATTTTTCTGATGTGTACATCAATGGTGCGGTCGCCCACAATCACATCATTGCCCCAGACTTGAGATAAAATTTCCCCCCTCAAAAAAACCCTTCCTGGTTGAGCGGCTAGTAAGTAAAGCAGCTCGAATTCTTTCTTTGCCAGTACATACGTCACTCCTTTGAGCGTAGTTTTGTATTGGGTAAGATCGATACTTAAATCTTTGGAATTAATTATTTTATTTTGGCCAGTGCCTGGTTGTAATCTTCTAAATAAGGCTGTAATGCGACTGATTAATACTTTCGGACTAATGGGTTTGCTAATGAAATCATCTCCCCCTAATTCCAAGCCTTTGATATGTGATGTTTCGTCATTCAATGCGGTTAATAATACAATCAATGTTTTATCAAATAGCGCATTGCTCCTTAGGTATTCGCAAACTTCAAAACCATTTCGTTTGGGCATCATCACATCCAAAATAATACAATCGGGATCAAATTTATTTGCTTTTTCTATGGCATCACTTCCATCATTGGCAGTGATGACTTCAAATCCAGCTTTGACTAAATGAAAACTAATAATTTCAAGGATGTCTGCCTCGTCATCAGCGATGAGTATCTTTATTGGTGTTTCCATAGTGTTTTTGCTAGTACAAAATTAGTTTTTATATGCCACAACACCTTACTCCATCTATATTATCAAATTGTTAACTGAAAGCTAGAAGCAATAAATTAGGTACACTTAATTAACTGTTTAACAAGTGTTTGATATAGGGATTCATTTTACGCTCTCTTCCCAGTTGGGTCACTGGCCCGTGACCAGCGTAGATGGACAAGGTATCGGGTAAGGGTAAAATTTGGTTTCGGATGCTTTTGATCAAATCTTCAGGATTGCAGCCCGGAAAGTCCGTTCTTCCAACACTGTCTTTAAATATTAGATCTCCCCCTAAAATAAAATCTTGTTTTTGATTGTAAAAGCAAACACTGCCTGGTGAGTGACCTGGTGTGAGCAATACTTTAAATTCCTCTTTACCAAAGGAAATAATTTCTTGGTCTTGGATGTATTGAATAGGTCCTTTGTAGGCTTCCACTGGAATGCCATACTTGGCTGCAGCTTCAGGCAATCGGTCCAAAACGATTTGTTCATTGCTATGCAATAAAGCAGTCAATCCATAAGTTTCACTCATAAAGTTATTGCCAAATACATGGTCTAAATGACAATGTGTATTCAATAGTAGTGTGGGCTTTAATTCATTTTTAGCAATAAAATCGGTCAATGTTTTTTCTTCTATACGAGTGTAGCAACCTGGATCAACAATAATAGCTTCTTTATTTTCATCGTAAAGCACATAAGTATTTTCTTGAAAGGCGTTGAAGCAAAATGTTTGAATGGTTAGCATGATTATTTATTTGCACTTAAGCTTTTGCAAATGTTTTTTACGATGGCTGGACCTTCATAAATAAATCCTGTCCAAACTTGCACCAGTGATGCGCCTGCTGTTATTTTAGTTGCTGCATCTGCTCCTGAAAAAATACCACCACTTGCAATAATGGGGATGCGGCCAGCGATGCCCTTATGAATGTATTGTAATACTTGAGTTGATTTTTCCAATAGTGGTTTTCCACTTAATCCGCCTGTGCCAATTTTTTTAGCTCTTTCAAAATTAAGTCCAGTTAATAAGTTGCGATCTATGGTGGTATTGGTGGCTACCAATCCATCAATTTTTATTTCGGTGGTGAGTTCAATGATATCGTCTAAGGCTGACAAAGCTAAATCGGGGGCAATTTTTAATAAGATGGGTTTATTGTTTTTATTTAAATTCTGCAATTCAGAAAATATTTTTCTTAAAGATTCCTTTTCTTGCAACTCTCTTAAACCAGGCGTATTAGGCGAACTCACATTTACTACAAAGTAATCTACAACAGATTCTAAGCCTTTAAAATTGGTGCAATAATCTATCCATGCTTCACTATTGTCTGTGACTTTATTTTTTCCAATATTGCCGCCTACAATTAAATGGGAGGCTGCTTTTGCTTTTCTTTCTTTTAATCTGGTGGCGATCATTTCTAATCCATCATTGTTAAAACCCATTCTGTTGATTAATGCTTTTTGTTCTGGGATTCTAAACAATCTTGGTTTCGAATTTCCCGCCTGTGGTTTTGGGGTAACAGTTCCAATTTCAACAAAGCCAAATCCAAGCATTTCTAGTTCATCTAAATAGGCAGCATTTTTATCAAAACCCGCAGCCAATCCAACTGGATTAGGAAAGTGAACGCCAAAACAAGTTTTCTCTAAATCCTTTTCTTGGTATTGAAAACGATGAGACAATTGCTTTTTTAGCATGGGGACAGCTGCAGCCAATTGCAATGCTCGCATAGAAACCTGGTGCGCTGTTTCTGGAGGTAAGATAAATAAGCTGTTTCGCAGGAGCGGGTACATCATATTGCAAATTTACAATGAAATATTTAGTTGCATAAACAACTTTTTATAAAAATCACTACATTTAGGGGGTCAATGGGAGCTATTTTACCTTGACGATTTCAAAATACTTATTTTATGCAAGAGGCTTATATCGTAGCAGGCTTTAGAACAGCCGTTACAAAAAGTAAAAAGGGAGGATTTAGATTCATGCGTTCCGATGAATTGGCGATTGAAGTCATCAAAGGTTTGATGCAAACCCTACCTACAATAGATCCCAAATTCATAGATGATGTGATCGTTGGCAATGCAGTTCCAGAAGCAGAACAAGGTTTACAATTTGGAAGAATCATTGCTGCCAAAGCTTTGGGTATTGAAGTGCCAGGCATTACCATAAACAGGTATTGTGCAAGTGGTTTGGAAAGTATTGCTATGGCCACTGCAAAAATAAGAACAGGCATGGCAGATTGTATTATTGCAGGTGGAACAGAATCGATGTCGATGGTGCCTACCGCTGGTTGGAAAACAGTTCCAGCTTATTCTATTACAGTGGATGAACCAGATTATTATTTATCCATGGGCTTAACGGCAGAAGCGGTAGCCAATGAATATAAAATTAATAGAGAAGATCAAGATGCTTTTGCTTTGGCTTCTCATCAAAAAGCAAAGCAAGCCATTGACAATGGATTTTTTAAAAAAGGTATTTTACCAATCACGGTAAATGAAACTTACATCAATGAAAAAAATAAAAGAGCAACGCGTAGTTATGTAGTAGATACGGATGAAGGTGTAAGAGCAGATACCACTATTGAAGCGTTGGCAAAATTGAAGCCAGCCTTTGCTCTTAAAGGATCTGTGACTGCAGGCAACTCCTCTCAAACCAGTGATGGCGCTAGTTTTGTGATGGTGATGAGTGAGAAAATGATGAACTCCCTTGGATTAAAACCTATAGGGAGATTGGTGAATTGTGCTTCTGCAGGAGTGCATCCTAGAATTATGGGAATCGGTCCCATTGCAGCGGTACCGAAAGTATTAAAGCAAGCAGGCATGACACAGGATCAAATAGATTTATTTGAATTGAATGAAGCCTTCGCTTCTCAATCCTTGGCAGTGATTAGGGCCCTTGCTTTGGATGTCAATAAAGTAAATATCAATGGGGGTGCCATTGCCTTGGGGCATCCTTTAGGTTGTACCGGAAGTAAATTAACCGTTCAAATACTCAACGATTTAGAAAGGCTAAATAAAAAATATGGTATCGTGACCGCTTGTGTGGGCGGGGGCCAGGGCATAGCCGGCATCATTGAAAGATTTTAAACCCTTTCTTTTGGATTGTAAATCTTGCAGTTCATCCAATTTCCTCCTTTTTTTGCCATTTTTTGCCTAAAAATGGATAGTTTAGAGACTTCTTTATTCTTAAAATAAGCAAACTTTTAACCATGCGTATAACTATTGTCGGAATGCTAATGTTCACTTTGACTGTTAGCAATTTGTCTGCTCAAAAATCAAAAAAAGCAGCACCTGTTGTCACTCCTACTGAAACTAAAGTAGACATCAACAAGGTATTTAAAAATTGGAAGCCACGTAATGTGGGTCCTGCCTCTATGAGTGGTCGTGTTACTACGATTGATGCAGAAGTAGCAAATCCTAATAATATTTGGATTGGTGCTGCTTCGGGTGGTGTTTGGAAAACCAATAACAGTGGTGTAAGTTGGACACCCGTTTTTGATGAACAACCCATTTTAAATATTGGGTCATTGGCCATTCAACAATCTAATCCAAGTGTAGTTTGGGTAGGAACAGGCGAGGGCAATCCAAGAAATTCAGTAAGCATTGGAGAAGGAATATATAAAACATTAGATGCTGGAAAAACATGGAAAAGAATGGGCTTGGAACAAACTAGAAATATTCATAGGGTGATTATTGATCCAACCAATCCCAATACAGTTTATGCAGGAGCCATTGGAAATCCTTATGGACAAAGTAAAAACAGAGGGGTCTATAAAACCACCGACGGTGGTGAAACTTGGAATCAAATATTATATACCAATGATACTTCAGGAGTAGGTGATATGATTATGGATCCAAAAAATCCAAATAAATTATTGGTAGCCATGTGGCATCATTATCGCAACCCCTATCATTTAGAGAGTGGTGGTAAAGGAAGTGGCATTTATATGACCATTGATGGCGGTAAAAATTTCACCAAATTGGGAAAAGAAAATGGATTGCCTGATGGAAATCTAGGTCGTGTGGGTATTGCTATTAGCAAGTCCAATCCTAACAGAGTGTATGCTTTGGTAGAGTCTACCAAAAGTGGTTTGTATAAAAGTGATGACGGTGGATATAATTTTACTTTAGTGAATTCTCAAAAATCAATTGTAGACAATCGTCCATTTTATTTCCAAGACATTATTTGCGATCCATTGAATGAAAATACCCTTTGGTACATTAGTCAAACTGTGGTAAAAAGTATCGATGCTGGAAAAAGTTTTGAAACCATTATTCCTTACAGTGGTATTCATCCAGATCATCATGCATTTTGGATACATCCAACAGATAATAAATTTATGTTGGACGGGAATGATGGCGGTATTGGTTTGACAAGAGATGGCGGAAAGACATGGATGTTTGATGAAAAAATTCCAGTGGGACAATTCTATCATGTGAATGTTGACAATGAAACACCCTATCATATTATGGGTGGAATGCAAGACAATGGTTCTTGGAGAGGTCCGGCTTATACTTATATACAAGGAGGCATTAAGAATTTCTATTGGGATAATTTATGGGGTGGAGATGGATTTGATGTAATGCCTGATCAAGAAGATGCCAATTGGGTATATGCTATGAGTCAGGGGGGTTCTGTAGGTAGATACAATACAAATACAGGAGAGCGTTCAAATATTCAACCACCAGCGCCAGATGCAAAAACACTGATGCGTTTTAACTGGAATGCAGCCATTGCGCAAGATCCATTTGATAAAAAAACAATTTATTTCGGTGCTCAATTTTTAAATAAAAGCGTGAACAAAGGTGCTTCTTGGAAAGTCATTTCTCCAGACTTAACTACGAATGACAGCGCTAAAATAGATCAAACAAATAATGGAGGATTGAGTGTGGACATTACGGGTGCAGAAAATCATTGCACAATTATAACCATTGCTCCATCTGCGCTTCAGAAAGATGTCATATGGGTAGGTACAGATGATGGCAATGTGCAAGTAACTACCAATGGTGGTCAAACTTGGAACAATATCACGGCCAATATTACAGGATTGCCCAAGGGTTCGTGGATACCTCAAATTAGAACATCTACTTATAATGTGAATGAAGTTTTTGTAGTTGCAAATAATTATAGACAAGGTGATTTTGCTCCTTATATTTTTAGAACTACTGATTTTGGAAAAACATGGACCAATGTATTAAACAGTACTAAAGTAACTGGTTATGCGTTGTCCATCATTCAAGATCCAACGGAACCTAATTTATTTTTTGTAGGAACAGAGCAAGGGATGTATGTAAGTTTAGACAATACAGAAAATTTCCAACAATGGAAAAACGGTTACCCATCTGTTTCTACTTATGATTTTGCCATTCAAGAAAGAGAAGCCGATTTAGCGATCGCAACTTTTGGACGTGCGATGTGGGTATTAGATGACATCAAACCATTGCGTAAGTTGGCGCACAATAAAGGAGCAGCTACTAGCTTTTTTGTTTCTGCACCTGATGCTGCAATCAATGCATCTTACAAAAATGCCACCTACGAATGGAGTACTTGGGGAATGTATGATGGAACCAACCGTCCTGCAGGGTATCCTTTTACAGTGTATTTGATAGACAGCCTTAAAAAAGTGAAAGTACAAATTAAAGATGCACAAGATTCTGTGATTAGAAATCTAACTTTTAAAGTTGATTCTGGTTTTAACAGACAATATTGGGGCTTTGAGCAAAAAGGAAAACGTGGAGCTGGTATGCCTAAAACTGGCGGAGGAGGTAGAAGAATGATGGAAGAGGCACCAAGCACAGAACCCACAGAAGATAGAGAGATCAAAGGACGTGATGTATTGGCTGGAAAGTATAAAGTAGTTGTAACTGCTAACCATCAAAAAGACTCTATGTGGATTGAAGTAAAAAGTGATAGCAGATTGGCTGATAGAACTCAGGTGGTAAAAAAACAAGATGAATTGTTGGCAAAACATCAAGCAAGTGCGGACAAATTCAATAGTGCTTTAGATCAATTAGATGAAGTAGATGCCTTATTGTTACAATTAAAAGCAGAATGGAAGGACAAGAAGGACAAAGGATTGGATACCTTAAATAAAGCACATAAAAATATCACAGCCAAAGCCAAAACATTGCGTGAATTTATTTCAGGCAAAAAACAAGAAAAGCAAGGTTATGGCACGGTACCAGTGATTACTCCTATGTCAATTATTAGAGAAGCGAGTATGTTATTGATGAGTAAGAATACCATGCCTGGTGAACAAGAAGAACAAAAATTACAAGAGGCGGAAATGGCCATTCAAAATGTTATTTCCAAAGCGAATGAATTCTTTACTAAGGATTGGGCTGCTTTTAGAAAATTAGTAGAAGCCACTCCTATTAAAAAGTTTAAGGATTACGAAGCTATAAAATAAGTTTGCGAGAAATTAAATCCTGCTAGAAATGCAGGATTTAATTTCTTTCCCTCTAATGATTTTTCAAATCCTAGCGGGTTTGTGAGAATACAAATCATAGCAGAAATTTAGTGTTTAAAAATTTTAAAATTGAATCGTATGAAAAAGTTTTTATTATTAACTACAGCCCTATTTTCTTTGTTTGTAGTTAATAAAGCGGATGCACAAAAGAAAAAAACAGTCGCTACTCCAGAGCAATCTAGTGGTATTGCCCAAGATCCTATTGTGAAGGCACAAAATTTTCGATTGATTGGTCCTTTTAGAGGAGGCAGGGCAGCTGCAGCGGTGGGTTCTTATTCAGACGTAAATACTTTTTACATGGGTGCCACCGGAGGTGGTGTTTGGAAATCAATGGATGCGGGTAATAATTGGAAAAATATTTCTGATGGTTTCTTTGGTGGTACCATTGGTGCCATTGCATTGGCGCCTTCTAATGAATCAGTGGTGTATGTTGGAGAAGGAGAGAACTCAATGAGAGGCAATGTGAGTGAGGGTTTGGGAGGAATGTGGAAATCGACCGATGACGGAAAAACATGGAAAAATATTGGATTGAAAGAAGCCAGACATATTGTAAGAATTGTAGTACATCCAAAAAATCCAGATATTATTTGGGCTGCAGTTATGGGACATTTATTTGGACCCAATGAAACAAGAGGTGTATTTAAAAGTACCGATGGGGGGCAGAATTGGAAAAAAGTATTGTATGTTAATGACCAAACAGGTGCCAGCGATTTAGTTATAGATCCAAGCAATCCAGAAATATTGTATGCAGGTACTTGGCAATTGATTCGTACTCCTTATAGTTTAGAAAGTGGAGGAGAAGGTTCTGGCTTATATAAAAGTACCGATGGTGGAGCCTCCTGGACTTCTATAAAAGCAAACAAAGGATTCCCAAAAGGAGTATGGGGCATCACAGCCATTGCTGTGGCGAAATCAAATACCGAAAAGTTATATGCGTTAATTGAAAATAAAGACGGCGGATTGTTTGTTTCAGAAAACGGAGGAAAGACTTGGGAATTGGTAAGCAGCGACAACAATATTCGTCAACGTGCCTGGTATTATACAAAGGTTTTTGTAGATCCTGCTGATGAAAACAAAGTGTATTGTCCGAATGTAAATTTTATGGTTTCAACTGATGGAGGTAAAACTTTTGTTTCAGGAAGAACTCCACATGGCGATCATCATGATTTATGGATTGATCCTAAAAATGGCAAGCGCATGATTGTTGCAGATGATGGGGGTGCGCAAGTAAGTTTAGATGGTGCAAGAAATTGGAGCACTGTGATGAATCAACCTACTGTTCAAGTGTATAGATTGAGTACAGATACACATTTCCCTTATCGAATATTGGGTGCGCAACAGGATAACAGTGCCTTTAGAATTTTATCAAGTTCTTATGGTGCTTATATTGGAGAAAACGATTTTGAAGTAACGGCTGGAGGGGAGAGTGGCTATATTGTTGCAGATCCTTTAAATAGCGATGTGGTTTATGGCGGATCTTATGGCGGATTAATTACTAGGTATGATCATAAGACGGGAGAAAATAGAGTCGTGAATGTATGGCCTGACAATCCAATGGGAGCAGGTGCCGATGTTCAGAAATATCGTTTTCAATGGAATGCGCCCATCTTTTTTTCACCACACAATCCTAAAAAATTATATACCACAGGCAATCATTTATTTGCCACTGAAAATGATGGTGCAAGTTGGACACAACTTTCTCCAGACTTAACCACCAATGACAAAAGCAGACAAAAAAGTTCTGGTGGACCCATCACACAAGACAATACCAGTGTAGAATATTATTGTACCATTTTTACTGCAGCAGAATCTCCATTGGAAAAAGATTTATTGTGGACAGGAAGTGATGATGGGTTAATCAATGTTAGTAGAGATGGTGGAGCGCATTGGAAAAATGTTACTCCAAAAAATATTCCAGAGTGGATGATGTGGAATAGAGTAGAAATAGACCCTTTAAGAAAAGGAACTGCTTATTTTGCTGGTACAAGATATAAGTTAGATGATTTTGCACCTTATTTATATAAGACATCGGATTATGGGGAAACTTGGGAAAAAATAACCAATGGTATAGACCCAATGCACTTTACAAGAACCATTTTAGCGAGTACAAAAAAAGCGGGTGTGCTGTTTGCAGGTACTGAATATGGGTTGTATGTTTCTATGAATGACGGGAAATTATGGGAGCCTTTGCAGCTAAATTTACCTGTGACACCCATTACTGATATGATCATTCGTGACAATAATTTAATTGTGGGCACACAAGGCAGAAGTTTGTATATATTAGATGACTTATCTTTTATTGAAAACTATCAAGCAAGTAATACGGGTTCTTCTAAAGTATTTCCAGTGGCGAATGCCTATCGTGTTCCTCCTCAAATGGGAGGAAGACGCAGTCGTGGAGTTGCCACTGGCATTCCAGCCAATGTGGGCATCAATCCTCCAAAAGGGGTGGTTGTCAATTACTGGTTGAAAGCGGTAAATGACAGCACTGCTGTTCAAATTGATATTTTGGACGACAACAAAAAATTGCTCAGACATTTTAGTTCCAAAGACGCTGGAAAAGACAAATCGATAGTAGTGGAGAATGGCTTACAACAATTTACTTGGAATTTATACCATAAAGAGATTGAAAAGCCAAGTGAAGATTTGATATTTTGGAATGGATCAACCAGTCCAGTATTGGCTGCACCTGGTAAATATTTTGCCAAAGTAAGTATTGATAAAGATTCAGTGACCTATCCTTTTGAGATTATTGCTGATCCCAATTATAAAGTGTCTAATGCAGATTTAAAAGCACAGGAACAATTTTTATTAGAAGTACAGGCTAGTTTTAGTACGGTGATGAAAACTTTAAAAGGGATCAAAGAAATACGTGCGCAAGTTCAAGTTTTGCAAAAGAAAACAAAGGATACAACCTTTCAAAAACAAAGCAATGATTTGTTAAACAGCATAAAATCTATTGAGGAAGCCTTGCATCAAACCAAAGCCAAAAGCGGTCAAGATGTCTTAAACTTCCCAATTCGTTTGGATGATAAATTAGCTGGTGTATTTCAATCTGCAGCAGCTGGCTATGTTGCTCCGACCAAACAAGTAAGGGAAACTTATATGGTCTTAAAAGCACAAACCGATGAGCAGTTGAAAAAATATGATATGATTAAGAAAGAAGGCGTGAAAGCATTAAATGAAGCTGTACATAAATTAATGATCCCCATTATTGGAAATTAATGTACGCTGTTAGGATAAAAAAAGGGGCCCTCTATCAAAGGGCCCCTTTTTTTATTGAGTTTTATTCAAAGTCGGTGTACAATAGATATTTCTTTCTAATTTTTTTAAACTTATTAATTCCTTTTTGCCAACTGGCTCTGATTTTTTTGGCCGATACACCGGATTGTATTTGTGCCATTAAGTTTGCATTGCCAGCCAGCTTATTAAAATAATAAGTGGTCGTATTATTTTTTCCTTTAGATGCAACAAAAAAGGAATCTCTTAATGGGAAAGCATCGTAGGTTTCAATGAGCCATTCAAGATTAATTTGATGCAATGGTGGGTTGCTTTGGCTGAGGTCCCATCCATAACAAACCTGTCCTTTTAATTTTGGATCCTGAGCGCCAACTCTTGCGCTAGGCGTAAATTGAAAACCTTTATTGGCTATCAATGGATGTCCGATATACGCAAAAGCATGATCTGTACCACGTCCCTCACTTAATATGGTTCCTTCGATTAAGCAGGTAATAGGATACCAATAAATGGCATTCATACTTGTTAAGTTGGGAGATGGAGCAATATTTAATTGGTACCTGGTTAGGTGGTCGTAATTTTTACATGGAATCACGGTAAGATCTAGATGATTGCTGTTCTTTTCTTTTAACCAATGCTCCCCATTTAACATCGTAGCATATTCGCCAATGCTCATTCCATATACAATTGGGATGGTGTTTTTTCCGACAAAACTTGAGTAGGCGCTTTCTAAAACTGGACCATCCACATAATGTCCATTCGGGTTAGGTCTATCTAAAACTATTAAAGGCTTATTATAATCTTTAGCTGCTTCCATAAAATAATGCAAAGAAGAAATGTAAGTATAAAAACGAGCGCCAACATCTTGGATATCGAACAATAAAATATCAATGTCAAGTAAGTCGTTTTCATCTGGTCCGTATTTACTGCCATATAAGGAAACAATGGCTATGCCGGTTTCGGAATCAATACCACTATTCGTTTTTTCTCCAGCATCTGCGGTACCTCTCAATCCATGTTCGGGTGTAAATATTTTTTTAATGGAGATGCCCGCTTTTAATAAGGTATCAATTAAATGTTTATCCTTAACCATCGCTGTGTGATTGGTAAAAATACCTACTCTTTTATTTTTTAATAGGGGGAGGTATTCTTCCATTTGGTACGCACCTGGCAAAGGCATAATATTTTCTTGTGCAAATGAAGATTTATTTGCCAATAAAATAAACAAACTTAAAAAGTATAAAACTGCTTTTTTCATAAATAAATGAGCGTTTAAAGTGACAACAATATAGCCATTAAAATTAGACCTACATTGTTAAAATGAGGATGGCTAAATCAATTTAAATATTTAGCCACAATGGGCACCCTTCTGCCCACGCCAAAAGCTTTGGGAGATATGCGAATAATGGGACAAAATTGGTTACGCTTATATTCATTGTTGTTCACCATCTTCAATGTTTTATCCACTAAAAGGCTATCCCATCCTAGGTCTTTAATGGTATTCGGATCGGCACGTTTTTCTATGTATTGAAATAATATTTGATCCAATACTTCATAAGCAGGTAAGCTATCACTGTCTTTTTGATCTGGTCTCAATTCAGCACTAGGTGCTTTCGTAATAATATTTAATGGGATTATTTCTTGTGTAAGATTGATGTATTTTGCCAATTCGTACACTTGTAGTTTATAGCAATCTCCTAAAACGCTTAGTCCGCCAGCCATGTCTCCATACAAAGTGCCATAGCCAGTAGCCAATTCACTTTTATTGGAAGTATTTAACAATACATAACCAAATTTATTCGCCATCGCCATCAATAAATTACCTCTTGTTCTACTTTGAATATTTTCTTCTGCCAATGAAAAGGGAAGTTCTTTAAACAAAGGCTTGAGTGTAGTTAAAAAACTTTCATACACATCTTTGATTGGAATGATATCGTAGGGGTTGCCCAAATTTTTACTTAATTGCACTGCATCATTCACTGAATGATCTGTGGAATAAGGCGAAGGCATTAAAATGGCATGTACATTTTCTTTTCCCAATGCAGCACATGCAATGGCTAAAGTAACTGCAGAATCTATTCCTCCTGAAGAACCTAAGATGGCTTTTTTGAAGCCCATTTTATTAAAATAATCACGCACCCCTAAAACAAGGGCCTTGTATACTTGGTCTATATTTAATTCTGGAATTAATTTTATTGGGTTGAGTTCTTTGTTGGGCACGCTGGCTGCGGGTTCTAAAATGGGAGCATGAATTGAACCATCATCTGCACAATCGAAAGTGGCCAATGCCGATTCAAACATGGGCAAAGCGCCACATAAATTGGCATGCTTATCAAATACCAAAGAACTGCCATCAAAAACAATTTCAGTCTGACTGCCAATGGCGTTGCAATAAAATAAAGGGATTTTATATTTTAACACATTGGATTTGATGGTGGCCTTGCGATCCTCGTCGTGGGTATAATCAAAAGGAGAGGCGCTCAAGTTTAATAAAATGTCTGGCTTTTGATCCATCATCTTATCCATTGGGCAAATTCGATACAATGGGTTATCTCCTAAGTTCCAAATATCTTCACAAATGGTAATGGCTAATTTTTTTCCTTTAAATGGGATCACTTTCCAATCGTCTGCTGGTTCGAAATATCTGTTTTCATCAAATACATCGTAAGTAGGCAGTAAGGTTTTATGAATTTCTGCAATCACTTTTTTCTCATACAAGAAAAAAGCAGCGTTGAATAAATCTTTTCCTTTTTTATTGGGATTGCGAGCAGGGCTGCCAATTAAAACACCAATGGTGTCTGCAGCCGCTTTAATTTGATCAATACTCTGATAGCATTTAGTAATGAAATCATTAAACTCTACAAAGTCTCTTGCAGGATATCCGCAGATGCTCATCTCACTAAATAAAATTAAATCGGCTCCTTGTTTTTTGGCTTCTTCAATTGCGCATAAAATTTTATGCGTATTTTCTTCAAAATTGCCAATATGATAATTCTGTTGAGCGATAGAAATCTTCATAGGGCAAAGGTCGGTTTTTAACAGAAATAAACTTACTAATTCAAGAAGTAAATTTTACAGGAAAGCAGCGCAGCGGTGCCTTCACTTATTAGGCCTTAATTTAATTTTATAGGAGCTACCATTTTGAAAGCTGGAATATTTACATGAATCAAGTCCCTGGTTTCAATATTCTCCATCGTATAATGACCTTGCATTTTTCCTAATTCGCTTTTTAAATGACAACCACTTACATATTGGTAATGTTTTCCTGGCATAATTAAAGGTTGAACACCCACCACGCCCTCGCCTTCCACTATGCGGTGTTCGCTATTGCTGTCAAAAACCTCCCAATAACGCTTTAATAATTTAACAGGATATGAATTGTGGTTTTCAATGGTAATGCGGTAGGCAAACATGTACTCATTTTGCAAAGGGTTGCTATAATCCTTTTGGTAAAAGGTTTCTATGCTTACTTCAACACCCTCTGAAATTTTTGAGACCATAGGAAAATTGTCAATTGTACAATGGCAGAGTATACTGCGTGTTAAAAGTACCAAATATTTACGCCTATTATATAAAAAGCCTAGCAATTTTTTTATTAGACCCCGTAAGTCGTGTAACTTTGCAAAAACTAATGATTTAGGGCTAAAAAACATTGGTTTTCACGCTTAAATTTATCAAAAATGAAGATTGCAGTAGCAAAGGGAGATGGCATTGGACCAGAGATCATGGAGGCAGTTATCACTATTTTTAATGCTGCAAAAGTGCCTTTAGCATATGATTTTGTGGATATGGGAAAATGGGTTTTTGACAAAGGTTTTAACAATGGAATGACTGCTCAAGCCAAGGATACCATTGAAGCCTTAGGCATCCTATTTAAAGGGCCCATGGAAACACCAAAAGGCAAGGGGGTAAAAAGTGTAAATGTTACAGCACGTAAAACATGGAACACTTACGCCAACGATAGAAAATTTCAAACCTTAAGTGGCGTGGATACCGTATTTAGCAAAGCAGGAATTGCTATAGATTTAACCATTGTTAGAGAAAACATTGAAGATACCTATGGTGGAATAGAACACATGCTTACCCAGGATGTTGCTTTGGGCAGACGTTTTATTTCTCGTCCTGGAAGTGAACAAGTAATTCGATATGCTTTTGAAATGGCAAAGAAGAAAGGAGCTAAAAGAATTACTTGTGGGCACAAGGCCAACATCATGAAATTAACGGACGGCTTATTTTTAGAAGTATTTAAGGAAGTAGCGAAAGAATATCCAGAATTAAAATCGGACGATGTTATAGTAGATGATTTGTGTATGAAATTGGTAAGTCGCCCCGACTTATTTGATGTGATTGTATTAACTAATTTGCAAGGAGATATTGTGAGTGACTTATGTGCTGGATTAGTGGGTGGGCTTGGTTTTGCGCCTTCTGCAAATATTGGAGATCATATTTCTATTTTTGAAGCAGTACATGGCACTGCCCCGGATATTGCTGGAAAAAATATTGCCAACCCGACTTCGCTTTTATTAAGTGGATTAAGCATGTTGCGTCATTTGGGATTGATGGAGCAAGCCATATTAATTGAAAATGCGTTGTTGTTTACTTTAGAATCTGGTGTGCATACTGGCGACTTTGGCGACAAAAAAATTCCATCGGTGAATACCACCGTTTTTGCTCAAGCTATTATTGATAATTTTGGGAAACAACCCTTGCACAATCCAAAACCATTGCTGCCTAATTTTTACGTAACACCTACCAATTTTAAATTGGAACACAATCCCATGTTGCAAAGTGGTTTAAATGATGATCATAAAATTGTAGGAGTAGATTTTTTTATAGAAAGCAATGATCAGCCACAAGTAATTGCAGATAAATGCTTAAGTCACACCACAGAGGCGCTTAAGTTGGTTACCATTACCAATAGAGGTACACAGGTTTGGCCTTCGGGATCTATTTTTACCAATTTGGTGAATCAATATTATTGTCGTTTCGAAACAGTGAACGCATTGCCCTTGTCACAGAATGATGTGATTGATTTATACCGCGCTTTGGCCATTGATTTTAAAATATGCTCCTTAGAAATATTGAATATGTGGGCGGATAAGAAAGCCTATAGTTTGGCTCAAGGGCAATAGATTCGATGCTTTTGGTTAAATCCCCTTGAATTTGGCGGTTTTTGCTATAAAATTGCTTTTTCTGGTGGGAAAAAAAACAATTTTGATGTAATTTCACGCCTAATTACAAAACTTCCTTTTATTTATGGCTGAAGTAATATTAATGCCCCGTTTAAGTGATACCATGACCGAAGGGGTGGTGGCAGCATGGCATAAAAAAGTAGGGGATGCCGTTAAAAAAGGCGACTTGTTGGCCGAGATAGAAACGGACAAAGCGACCATGGAATTGGAAAGCTATCAGGATGGTATTTTATTGCATATCGGAACACCAAGAGGTGGGAAATTACAAGTAAATGATTTATTGGCCATTTTTGGAAAAGCTGGAGAAGACATTTCTGCTTTAATTACAAAAAATACATCTGTTGCTGCCGAAGCTATTTCAACAGTTCCTGCTGCTGCAACAAGCGCAGCCGTGGAAGCGCCAATTGCTGCTGTAGATATTAGTGCGATGGAAGAAGTAGTCTTAATGCCTCGCTTAAGTGATACTATGACGGAAGGGGTGATTGCGGGTTGGCATAAAAAAGTAGGCGATAAAGTTGCCAAAGGAGAAGTCTTGGCAGACATCGAAACAGATAAAGCCACCATGGAATTGGAGTCCTATAAAGATGGCATTTTATTATATCAAGGAGCACAAGCTGGAGAAAAAATATTGGTCAATCAATTGTTGTGCATCATAGGACAACCTGGATTAGCTATTGATAGTATTGTAAAATCAATAAAAGCGCCCACTACTGCAGAAGCGCCTAAGGTTTCCGCGCCAGTAGCAACAACTGCTGCTGTTATAGCAACACCACAACTAGCGCCAGTAGCTGCGCCTAGCAGTGCTACAGTGGTCAACGAAGGAAGAATATTTGCTTCTCCATTGGCAAAGAAAATTGCCAAAGACAAAGGCATCGATTTAAAATTTGTGCAAGGCACAGGAGAGCACGGAAGAATTACAAGAACAGATTTAGAAAATTATAAGCCCTCAAGCATTGCAACCAGTGCTACTAAAATGGCTGCGCCAAGAAATACCAATTTTGTTGGTCAAGTAAGTTTTGTAGACACACCTGTTTCGCAAATGCGTAAAGTAATTGCAAAACGCTTAAGCGAAAGCTTGTTTACCGCGCCGCATTTTTATTTAACCATGAAAATTAACATGGATGCGACCATCGCTGCAAGAACGGTGGTGAATGAAACTGCGTCTGTTAAAATAAGCTTCAACGATTTTATCGTAAAAGCGGTAGCATTGTCATTAAAACAACATCCCAAAGTAAACAGCAGTTGGTTGGGAGAAGTAATTCGCGAAAACCATCATGTGAATATTGGTATTGCAGTTGCTGTAGAGGAAGGTTTATTGGTTCCTGTGCTTCGTTATGCAGATGGACTTTCCTTGGATGAAATAAGTGTTTCCGTGAAAGAGTTTGCTAAAAAAGCAAAAGATAAAAAATTACAACCTGCAGATTGGGAAGGAAGCACTTTCACCATTTCTAATTTAGGTATGTTTGGGATAGATCAATTCACCGCCATTATCAATCCTCCCGACGCCTGTATTTTAGCGGTGGGTGGTATTGCACAAGAGCCGGTGGTGAAAAATGGACAAGTCGTTCCAGGCAATGTTATGAATGTAACTTTAAGCTGTGATCATCGAGTGGTAGATGGTGCAACTGGATCCGCTTTCTTGCAAACTTTAAAAAGCTATTTAGAAGAACCTATAAGAATGTTTGTATAATTTATTCTAGCTTTATGAAATAGAAGCTCCAATAAATTCTGCGCTAATGATTTTTAAAAAGGCCCCCGAGAACTCGGGGGCCTTTTTTGGTTTATTTATATCCTATTATAAGATTGCCTTATTAATCTACATCACAGCCAATAGGTGCACCGGGTGCCATGACAGTAGGTTTAGGAAGTACAATGTCTTTTGGATTTTTAATTCTTTCTAAAGCATAAGCATACTGTGCTTTGTGTGCATTGTCCGTTTTTACTAAAGCTTCTAACTTTGATTTCAATTGTTGAATTCGGTCATTACAAATAGTTCTAACTTCAAAATTTGCTTCAGGACTTTGACTTACGCCTAATAACCAAGTAAGTGCTAATTGTTGGGTTTGTAATTGAATGCTTCCTTCTAAACCTGGCAATGTTTTAGCATACCAAGTTTTTTCTAAGACAGCATCTAATACTTGATCCCATCCAATGGTATTGGCCCTGGCTTTATTTTGTACCAATCTGTTGGCTCTTTCAACATTGAATAAAAAGCCCAATTCAAAATCTGCCAAAGCTTCTGCAGCCGCTAAGGCGTCAAAGCTCATCCCTGTTCTTTTATCAAATAATTCTCCCACATTATAATACATAGGAGGACGAGGGGGAATCAATGCTATAATTCTTTCAGGCAATGTAAGCGTACTTGCAGACAAGCAAGCTACTGCTGCATTTAATGCTTTTTGTTGAATGGCATTGGCTAAGATGGTAGGTTTAATTTGATTGTCATCACCTCTTACGCTATAATTATAATTGATACCACCAATTAGTTTGGTAACCGCTTCGTATTGATAGCGATGGTAATTGTACAACGGAACCAACATGTCTTCTAATTTAGCTAGCGGGGTACCATTGGGTATGGCAGACTCTCCAAATTGTTCCAATCCTTTTTTTCTAACGGCCAATACTTGGTCTAAGCCAACTACTGCATCAGATTGGTTGTCCCATAAATGTGCATAAGGATGAAATCCACTTGCAGCTCTTGCATCTGCATCTGCAATAAATAGCAAACCATTTTTAGAATTCTCTTTTAACATATTATCGAGAGCGGTATTTTCCACCTCAGTACTTACTTTCCCAAAATCCTGATAGCCAAACAAAATGGCTCTTTTATCCCAAGGGCCAATTTCTTTGGTATATACTTTAGAAAAATCTAGTGCTCCTTGTTCGTTTACAAAAATATTCGGATGAGGATAATCCATAACAGAAGCACGATCGTTGAAACTAGAAGCATAATTATGTTGTAGTCCTAAAGTGTGTCCCACTTCGTGTGCGGCCAACTGTCTCAATCTTTGAATGGCAGCAGTCCTCATTTTGTCTGTAACTGGTTTGCCATTGATATAGGGAGACAATAAAGCAGTAAAGATTAAATAATCTTGACGAACACGTAAAGAACCCAATGTCACTTGACCTTTAATAATTTCACCAGTTCTGGGATCGGCAATAGATGCGCCATAGCTCCAACCACGGGTAGAACGATGCACCCAATTAATCATATTGTAACGAATGTCCATAGGGTCGGCCGAGTCGGGCAGCACTTGCACTTGAAAAGCATTTTTATATCCAGCAGCTTCAAAGGCTTGATTCCACCATCTTGCACCATCTAGTAAAGCAGATCGAATGGGCTCTGGCGTACCGTTGTCTAAATAATAAATGATAGGTTTAACCGGTTCGCTGATGGCAGCAGTGGGATCTTTTTTATTTAAACGATGTCTATTAATCACCATTTTTTGAATGGGTTCACTAATGTCACTTCCGTAATCATAGTAGCTCGTGCCAGAAAAACTACTTCTGATATCATATTTTCTTGGAACATAATTATTGTCAGGAAGTTCTACAAAACTGTGGTGCATTCTTACAGTGAGCGCTTCTGGTGAAGGCGCGATGGACTGTATAAATTTTCCTGCGTCAGCACCTCCTACAAAAGTAAGTGTAGCTTCAAATTCTGAATTCTTGGGAAAATTTCGGGTATTGCTAATATAGATTGCCGAACGACCTTCATTTAATGCATAAGTACCTTGTTTCATTCTTCTAATTCTGTCAGCTACACCATGTGCATCTCTTAAGAAGAAAGAAGTGGCGTCCACTAAAATAACATTGCCATCTTCTGCTTCCACTGTAAAATTAAAAAGAATGGATTGAGCGAAAGATTCATTCACTGCTTTTTGTTCTCTTGGATCGTTGGTCACAGCGCGAAAATCATAATTGGGTTGGGTCAATAAAACTTTTTTACCAACTCTTTGGAAATAGACGATTCTTTTATCGCCAATTTGACCTCTGTCAAGCCCGATATCATTAGATCCTAGGCCTGCAGGTAAAGAGTTCACGTACAAGAAAGGAACATTTAATTTATCAATGGCAAGAAAAATTCTTCCTTGACCAGCATCCCACCAATAATTAAAATACCCTTTTCGGTATTCCATTGACTTTGTTTTTTCTGCAATGGGATTGGTTTGTGCTTGTAAAAGCATTGGGAAACATAATAACATTAAAATAATTCTCATAAATATAATTTTAATTAAAAATAAAAAATCCCGTCTTACCCGAATAAACGGAATCGGGACGGGATTTATCAGTTGAATAGGTTTACTATGCAGTGGGTGTAGTTGGATCCGTAAAAAGTGTTGGTGCAACTACAGGAGCTGCCGCAGGCGCTGCTACTTTTTTCTTAGCAACTACCTTCTTCTTAGGTGCTGCTTTTTTTGCCACTACTTTCTTTTTAGGAGCCGCTTTTTTAGCAGTTGCTTTTTTCTTAGCTACCACTTTCTTTTTAGGGGCCGCTTTTTTTGCCACTACTTTTTTCTTGGCTACTACTTTCTTTTTAGGAGCCGCTTTTTTAGCAGTTGCTTTTTTCTTGGCTACCACTTTCTTTTTAGGAGAAGCTTTTTTAGCAGTTGCTTTTTTCTTAGCTACTACTTTCTTTTTAGGGGCTGCTTTTTTTGCTAGCACTTTTTTCTTGGCTACTACTTTTTTCTTACTTGACATGAGGGTTATTTTAAATTGTTTACTTAGGGTACTTGTATAAAATTACATTGTTTTGTTGTAACTCAATTAAATGTATTGATTTTTATAATAGTTTTGTACTATGAAATCAAACGTTACTTTAGTGGTTGGGGCAACGCCCAATCCAGAACGATATAGCTTTTTAGCTACTGCCCTTTTAGCAGAAAAAGGATTTTCGGTTTATCCTTTTGGAATTAAAAAGGGCTTTATCAATTCTACGCCAATAATCAACGAATGGCCAGCGCAAGGAAGCATAGATACAGTTACTTTGTACCTGGGGCCTGCAGCACAAGCCGATTACCTAGATGCTATTATCAAGCTAGCACCACGTAGAATTATTTTTAACCCAGGCACTGAAAACCCAATACTAGCATCACTTGCAGCAAAAAATGACATAGTAACCCTCGAGGCTTGTACTTTGGTTTTACTTAAAACCGGACAATATTAATAAAAAGAGGGATAAAGCAAAACAAAGCTAATGTTTAAATTGTCCCCAATTAGATCGGTCTAGATTTCGGTACTGAATGGCTTCACTTATATGGTTCATTTGAATGGTTTCACTCCCTTCTAAATCTGCAATACTTCTGCTTACTTTTAAAATACGATCAAAAGCACGGGCGCTCAATTGAAATTTTTCCATCGCATTTTTCAACAAAGTTTCTGCGGAATGGGAGATAACGCAATACGTTTTTAGCTGATGTTTACTCATTTGGGCATTGGTATATACCCCTTCTTCCATTTTAAAACGTTCAAATTGCATTTCCCTGGCTTTTTTTACTCTTTTTGCAATCATGGCCGAGGTATCGCCTTGCTTCTGGCCTCTTAATTCTTCATATAATACTGGCGCGACTTCGATATGTAAATCAATCCGGTCTAGCAATGGGCCAGATATTTTATGCATGTATTTTTGAATGGAACTAGGACTACAATTACACTCTTTTTGAGGATGGTTGTAAAAGCCACAAGGGCAGGGGTTCATGGAAGCCATCAACATAAATCTTGCCGGAAATAATACACTCATTTTAGCTCTTGCAATAGCTACAAGCCCTTCTTCCATGGGTTGTCTTAAAACTTCAATGACAGATCGATTGAATTCAGGAAGCTCATCTAAAAATAATACCCCATTGTGTGCCAATGAAATTTCTCCTGGTTGCGGAAAGCTTCCGCCGCCAATCATCGCAATAGCAGACAATGTGTGGTGTGGTTGTCTAAAAGGTCTTTGCGAGTGCCATTGCTTGCTTGCTGTCCATTTTCCGCTAGCACTGTATATTTTACTGGTCTCCAGTGCTTCCATTTTACTTAAAGGAGGTAAAATAGAGACAATACTTTTTGCCAACATGGTTTTGCCTGCTCCGGGTGGTCCAATCATAATTATATTATGTCCTCCGGCGCTAGCCACTTCCAAAGCTCTTTTACTATACTGTTGTCCTTTTACTTCTGAGAAATCGGGAACAGGTTGCCCCAATGGCGAACTTGAATTTATTTTATAAAGCAGGTTGGTTGCTTTGTAATTTTTTACAGATGCGGGGCTAGCATCTATGGGGTCTTTTAAAAAAGCAATCACTTCTTTGATGTGGTCAAACCCAAAAACAGGTAATTCATCCACCATCTCCGCTTCAAGTTGGTTGGCAGTTGGTACAATGATACCGGCAAAGCCTTCTTCCTTTGCTTGCATGGCCATGGCAAGTACTCCTTTGATTGGGTATAAAAATCCGTCTAATCCTAACTCGCCCATGATCATATATTGCGCTATAGGAAAAATCGACTTTAATTGTTCCGATGCGGCTAAAATACCAATGGCTATTGGCAAGTCAAATGCAGCGCCTGTTTTTTTTAAATCGGCTGGAGACAAGTTGACAACCAATTTGGTTCTAGGCATATGAAAGCCATTGGTTTTAATGGCACTTTCGGTTCGGTCTAAACTTTCTTTTACTGAATTATCGGGCAGTCCAACAATACAATAGCCTTGCCCCATGCTAACATTTACTTCGATGGTGATGGTGATGGCGTCAATGCCCAGCAAAGCGCTCCCTTTTAATTTTACAAGCATTTTTTTGCTTGTAAGCTAGACAGCTTAGATGAACCGCGTAAAGTATTAATACTTGGTTTTGCTTATTTTATCTAGCAGATCCACTACACCTTCTCTTTCTAAAATCAAATAACCCAATCGGTCTTGACTTACACCTTCTTTTAATTGGTAGTGAAAAATAAGCTCTTTTTGGTGCACTTCGGTTTCAAAATAACGAAACTGGATATTGGTATATTTTTCTAGCCCCTCACTAATTTCATATAAATGCGTTGAGATGATAAACAAACTATTGCTTATATGCTGCAATCCTTCAATAACAGCAGTGCTGCACTTCATCGCATCTTGAATGTTGGTTCCTTTAAAAAGTTCGTCTATTAATACGAAATATTTTTTACCATCTATTACTTTTTCAATGGTGTTTTTGATACGCTGCACTTCATTAAAGAAATAGCTTTCTCCTTTCACCACATTGTCAGCAATCGTAAGGTTGGTGATGAGTCCATCAAACAAGGAAAGCCTTGCTTTCTTTGCAGGCACCCCCATACCCACATGTGCTAAATAAACAACAATGCCTGTAGTTTTTATAAATGTACTTTTTCCAGCCATATTGGCCCCTGTTAGAAAAAGTAAATTACTTTTATTGACTAATGAAAGCTGATTGCTGATGGGGTTGGTTAACAAGGGATGACTTGCTTCCTGCACATCAAAAATAGCTTGATTGCCTTCTGCCCACTCAGGAAAACTAAATTGATAATTTTCAAAAGCACAAGCCATACTATAATAAGCATCTATTTCATAAAAATAGGATAAGAGTAGTTTTGTTTGTGTTTTATATTGATGGGCAAAAAAATAGCCCAATTGTAAAATGGCTGCGTCGCTTTTAATCGGTACCTCTATTTGTAAATGAGCAAGGGCTGTATGTGCTGTCCCTTTTTTAATTTTTTCAACGAATTCATTTATGGTTGAATGATGCGTTTCGTTTTCAAAAATGGCTGCCCATTCTTTTAGATTCAAGATAAAATTAACCAAATGCTCGACCGAATATTTAAGGACTGCAAAATCAGATTTATTCCAAAAAGTATACCAATACGTTTCTATCCATCCTGCTTGTTTGGGTATGGCAGCGAAAGCGGATTCGAAAAACTTTTCAATCACCAAGCTGGTTCCATTGGTAATAGTCATGGCGTCTAATTGCGCCTTCTTTTTTATAAAAATAGCAATCGTATCCTGTCTATTTTGGATGTCCTTAATACTTGCTAATGGATGGGACAAAAAGTGTTCAAAATGAATTTTTCCGCCATTGGTTTTGCAAAAATTTAAATGCGAGGCAACAGAGATATTCTCTTTGCTATCAAATAAGCCAATGTCTTGTAAAGTAATTTTATCTACTTGCATGTTAACCAATTTACTTTTAGCTTCTCGTAAATTGTAAACGTTGTCCTTTTTGTGACTCATTAAATTTGCCATCCAGGAATACAGGATGACCATTTACAAAAGTGCTACGCACTTGGTAGGGGAAAGTGGTGCCTTCTAATGGACTCCAAGCACAATGGTATAAAATATTTTCTTTGCTAACGGTATAAGGTTGTTCTTTCACCAACACTAAATCGGCATGATAGCCTTCTCTAATAAAGCCACGTTCTTTTATTTGAAAACAAGTAGCCACGGCATGACTCATTTTCTCTACCATTTTTTCCATACTAATTTTACCTTCTTTAACGTAAGAAAGCATTAGCATTAATGGATGTTGAACCAGCGGTAAACCAGCGTGAGCATGTGTATAATCTTCTTGTTTCTCTGCCCAAGTATGTGGTGCATGATCTGTTGCAATGACATCTAATTGATCATTTAACAAGCCTTGCCAAAGTGCCGTCCGGTGTTCAGGACTTTTAATAGCGGGGTTGCATTTGATTAAATTGCCTTTGGTGACATAATCTTCTGCAGTAAAATGTAAATGATGCACGCAAACCTCGGCGGTGATTCTTTTATCTGCCAAGGTTCTTAAATTAGAGAACAATTGTAATTCTTTGGCCGTGCTAATATGTAAAATGTGTAATCGCGCATCAAATTTTTGTGCCAATTGAATGGCTTTAAAAGAAGATTCAAAACAAACTTCTTCATTTCTTATCATAGGATGATCCGATACTTCTAAATGCGGCTTGATGGCTTCTAATGCGGCTTTGTTTCTTTTAATAAGACTTTCTTCTTCACAATGTGTAGCTATTAATAGTTCAGCGCCACCAAATATTTTTTCTAAGACCAGTGGATTGTCCACCAATAAATTGCCTGTAGAAGAACCCATGAAAATTTTGATACCACACACTTCATTCTTTTTCTCATTTGTTTTTAAAACCTCTTCCCAATTGTCCTGAGAAGTCCCCATGTAAAAAGAATAATTGGCTAAAGAATTTTGGGCACCAATTTTATACTTGTCTTCTAATAAATTTTGTGTAAAAACGGGAGGTTGGGTATTGGGCATTTCCATAAAACTAGTAACACCGCCTGCTACAGCGGCTTTGGCCTCGCTGTATATATTGGCTTTATGGGTTAAACCAGGTTCTCTAAAGTGAACTTGATCGTCTATCACACCTGGCAATAAAAACTGGCCTTCGCCATCGATTTCTGTAACGGCTTCTTTCGGATCAATTTTACCTGCTATTTTTTCGATACGTCCTTTTTTAACAAGCACATCCCCTTGGATGGTTTTTCCTTCATTAACGATACTTGTATTTTTTATTAAGTAGGTACTCATTGGAAATTAATTTTTCAAAAAGAAGGATTCTCCCTCTACATGTATGGTAAAATATACAAAATTAGAAGTTAGTTTGTCTAAACTGTTTAGAACAATGGTAGGATAGGCATTAGCGTTGCGCATATCTCTTTGACCATAGCTAAATTTTATCTCTGGAGAAATGGTAGCATAGGGTAAATAAAAACTTAGTCCTAGTCCAAACTCATATCCAAAATCTGCTGCATTTAATAAATTTGGGTAGGTATTTTCTACATTTCCATTTTTAATAAAAGTGCCTTTGGCTTCTTTGCTTGCAGTAAAATCATAATCGAATTTTACACCTCCAAAAACATAATGGCGCATGAAATTAGGTTTTTTAAAAAAGGTATAGCGGTCAGATTCTAATTTTAAGGCAATTGGTAAATTAATGATGGTAGAGGACACATTCATTTTAAATGTATCTACTCTATTTAAAATTTTATAATTAAAAATATCTTTGGTACCAGTAATAAGAATATTTGGGTTGACCCTTAATAAAAAATGGCTATTGAGCCTTAAGGTTCCACTTAATCCCATGATTAATGCTTTATTAAAGAGGGGAGAAATCCAATTGGCTTCATTTTTAGTAGGTAATAAAAAATTGGTACCCCGCTCGAAATTCATATAGCCACTACTTATACCAATATTCAAACCAAGGTAAACGGGCTTTTCATCATTAAAGGGCCGATACACTTCATCACTTTGCGTAAAAGCGGCAAAGGTGCTGCACAATAAAACCAACAATAAAATTATTTGCTTCCGCAATAAATACTGCATATGCCTAAACTTAATTTTTGTTGCGAAACATTTTTAAATCCCGCTTGCTCTAATATAGTTAAAAAAGCCGCTCCTTCAGGAAAAGCAATCACACTTTCATTTAAATAAGTGTAGGCTGCTTTGTTTCCAGAAAATAATTTACCAATGGTGGGGGTCACCCATTTCATATAAAAAGTATAGATGGGCTTAAACCAAAAACTAGTTGGTTGTGAAAATTCTAAAATGACCAATTTGCTTTCAGGGGTTAACACGCGATGTATTTCTTGCAATCCTTTTTCTAGATGGGCAAAATTACGCACCCCAAAAGCCACCATGGCGCCATCGAATTGAGCTGCTTCAAATGGAATGGCGGTGCTGTCCCCCAAACTTAATTTTATTTTTTCAGTAAGCCCTTTTTGTTCAATTTTAATTCTGCCATATTGCATCATGCCTTCGGAAATATCTATGCCGGTAATTTTAGTGGGATGAATTTGTCGATAAGCCATTAAGGCCATGTCGGCGGTGCCGGTGGCAATGTCTAGTAGATGATTTATTTTTTTATCCTTCAAATAGCTGATAGCCGTTTTTCTCCAACCTTGATCGATGCCCAAACTTAAAAAACGATTTAAGAAATCATATCTTTTAGCGATGGAATCAAACATGCTGGCTACCTGCTCTTTCTTTTCCGCATTGCTTTGGCTATAGGGAACCACTTTATCGTGTGCAAATTGACTCATGGCGCAAAGATATTGAATTTGTGGGTGCTTTTTTGGATAGTGTAGTTCTTAACAAATACTTTTATCTTCGCAGTGCATGAAAGCACGTATTTATAAGTCTACTGGGAGCTGGTATTCGGTGAAATCCGAAGCGGGAATCTTGTATCAAGCCCGTATCAAGGGGGTTATTAAGTTAGACAATATTACCTCTACCAACCCTATCGCAGTGGGGGATTGGGTGGAATATGAGATGGAAGATGAGGACAGAGGTACGGTGATGATTGATGCTATTTTAGACCGAAACAATTATGTCGCCCGCCAATCTCCCCACAATAAAAGGCAACAACATATTATTGCTTCCAACTTAGATCAATCCATTTTGCTCGGCACTTTAAAATCACCTAAAACTTCTCAAGGTTTTATAGACCGTTTTTTAATTTCCTGCGAAGCTTTTCATATTCCCGCCATCATCGTTTTTAATAAATCGGATATTTATGGTGCCAAGGAAATGGAGACCTATGTAACCATGAAAAAAATGTACGAAGCAGTTGGTTATCAAGTTTATTTAATAAGTGTTGAAAAAAAAGAAGGATTAGATTTGGTTCAAAAATTATTATTAAACAAAACCACATTGATCAGTGGACACAGTGGCGTAGGAAAATCATCTTTAATAAATTATTTATTTCCTCATTTAGATTTAAACACACAGGAAGTAAGTGATTGGAGTGGGAAGGGATTGCATACCACCACCTTTGCACAAATGTATGATTTGCCCGAAGGCGGTTCGGTCATTGACACGCCTGGTATGAGAGAATTGGGTTTGGTGAATTTAGAGAAAGAAGAACTAGCACAATATTTTCCAGAGATGCGCGCCAAAATGAATGGGTGTCAGTTTAACAATTGCCAACATATCAATGAGCCTGGCTGTGCAGTAAAAGCGGCGGTGGAAAAAGGAATTATTACCGAGGCACGCTTTTATAGTTATGTTGATTTATGGCATGGGATAGAAGGACCGAAATATTAATTTTATTTCTTCGCATCATTGTATGCGTCAAACCAACCAGCATATTTTACATAGTTGTCGGCAATTCTATTAATTTCGCCACTAATTAATGCTTCTGAAACTGTTTTTACTTTTTTAGCCGGCACGCCAGCATAAATACTTCCTTCTTCTACAATCGTACCTTCTAATACCACTGCACCAGCGGCAATGATGGAATGAGAATGTACTACACATCCATCCATCACAATACTTCCCATGCCAATTAATACATTGTCATGTATGGTACATCCATGTACTAAGGCATTATGACCAATGGAAACATTATTGCCAATATTGGTCGGATGTTTTAAATACGTACAATGAATGACAGCGCCATCCTGCACATTTACTTTGTTGCCCATTTTAATATAATGTACATCGCCTCTAAGAACGGCATTAAACCAGATAGAGCAATCGTTGCCCATGGTAACGTCACCTGCGATGGTAGCGTTGGGGGCTATAAAACAATTTTCACCAAATTGTGGATCTTTCCCTAGAACAGTGAGTATGGTTGCCATAAAAATGCGACTTTTGTACTGCAATTTAATAGTTATTATGTCCAGTATTAATAATAGACAACTTTTTTTTCAGCATTTAGCGCAAACTTCAACTAAGCCTATTGGCATCGAAGTAGCTTCTGCCGAAGGTATCTATATAAAGGATGTTCATGGAAAAGCATTTGTTGACATGATTGCTGGATTTAGTGTTTGTAATATTGGGCATAGTCATCCCGATGTGATCAAAGCCATTCAAGAACAAATAGCAAAATACATGCACGTAATTGTGTATGGAGAATTTATACAAGCGCCACAGGTACAATATGCAAAAGCGTTAACGAGTTTATTGCCAGAAAATTTACAATCTGTTTATTTTACCAATAGTGGAGCTGAAGCCACCGAAGGTGCTATGAAATTAGCGAAGCGCGTTACTAAAAGAACAAAAATAATTTCTTTTAAAGGTGGGTATCATGGAAGTACGCAAGGGGCATTAAGTGTGATGGGTGATGAATATTTTAAAAATGCATTTAGACCTTTGTTACCCGATACCCTTCAATTCAGGTATAATAATTTTGAAGATCTTGCGCAAATGGATGCATCAGTGGCTTGCGTAATTGTGGAACCAGTGCAAGCCGAATCGGGCATCACCCCCGCATCTAAAGAATGGTTAACGGCTATTGCCGAAAAATGCCAACAGCATTGTGCGCTTTTAATTTTTGATGAAATACAATCTGGCTTTGGCCGAACAGGTTCTTTATTTGCTTTTGAACAGTATGGCATTGTGCCCGATATATTATTAGTAGGTAAGGCATTGGGAGGTGGACTTCCATTGGGTGCATTTATTGCCCATCCTAAAATGATGGCACTGCTTACAGAAAGCCCAGTACTAGGCCATATTACTACATTTGGCGGCAATCCAGTTTGTTGTGCAGCAGGAGATGCAGCTTTAAAAGTTTTACAATCTTCTGGTTGGGTAGAAGCAGTTGCTGCTAAAGAAAGTTTATTAATAAAGGAAATGGTGCATCCAGCTATTATTCATAGATCGTATAAAGGATTGTGGATGTCGCTTCAATTTAAAAGCGAAGCCATTGCAAAAAAGGTAGCCGCCACTTGCGTGGAAAATGGAATTATTACCGATTGGTTTTTATTTGCAGAAGATCGTATTAGAATTGCACCACCATTATGTATTACTGCGGTGGAACTTGCAGAGGCAATTGAGAAAATTAAATTAAGTATTGATCAAGTAGTTTAATTGTGCTTGTCAATTTAATGTACTAAGAATTAACAATCCCCTGTTCTGCAAAATTTTCTATACAAAGCCTCATACTTTGGAATGATATGGTGAATATCAAAAAGTTTGGCTTCTTTTAAAGCGTTCTGCTTAAAGGTTTTTAATTTAGCTTCATCTTGCAATAATTCAATTGCATTTTTACTCATGTTGGCTACGTCGCCAACAGGTGAAGTAAAACCAGTAACGCCATTTATATTTATTTCATTCAATCCTCCTGCATCAGAACTAATGACGACAGTGCTTGCTGCCATGGCTTCTAGTGCAGCCAATCCAAAACTTTCATATTCGGAAGGCAATAAGAATACATCGCTTACCGCTAAAATTTCTTCCATTTGTTCTTGCTTTCCTAAAAAACGAATAGCTGCTTCTAGTCCATATTGCCTGGTGAGATCTTCCGCCAATGGACGCTCTGGGCCATCACCTACCATGAGCAATTTGGCAGGTAAAGCAGCATGAATATTTTTAAAAATCTCCATCACGTTATCGATACGTTTGATTTTTCTAAAGTTAGAAGCGTGTATAATTATTTTTTCATTATTAGGAGCAATCACTTGTCTAAAGGCAGCCACTGGTTTTTTATTGTAACGATGCACATCTACAAAATTGTGAATGACTTGAATTTCTTTTTTAATATCGAAATGCTTAAAAGTTTCAGCTCTTAAATTATCTGATACGGCAGTGATGCTATCACTTTCGTTGATAGAAAAAGTAACCACTGGTTCGTAGGTTTTGTCACGTCCTACCAAAGTAATGTCTGTGCCATGTAAAGTGGTAATAACGGGAACGATACGACCAGTTTTTTGTTTCACAATTTGTTTGGCAGTATAAGCAGCCGAAGCATGTGGGATGGCATAATGTGCATGTATTAAATCTAAATCATGATTTAAAATTACATCCACCATGGTGCTAGCCAAAGCCAATTCATAAGGCGGATAGTCAAACAAAGGATAAGTAGGCACCCTTACTTCGTGGTAAAATATATTGGTATGAAAACCATTTAATCTCACTGGCTGTTGGTAAGTAATAAAGTGAATTTCATGGCCTTTTTCTGCCAAAGCCTTACCCAATTCTGTTGCTAAAACGCCGCTACCTCCAAAAGTGGGATAGCAAACAATTCCGATCTTCATTTTTGTACTATTGTGTATGCAATTAACAACTAAATCTTTGATAAAGTTTAATTATATTTAGGAATTATTTGAACGTTAAATCAACCACCATGCGTAAGCTTCTACTTTTTGTTTTTTGTTTGCCTATCATAGCGCAAGCTCAAGTGAATCAAGACAGTATCAATATTAAAAAAATGGTCGATGAAATTATGACCAATGGTAAAGCTTATGACTTATTAAGAGAGCTTACTAAAAAAATTGGTGGCCGCTTGGCCGGTTCTCCTCAGCAACAAAATGCTGCCCTATGGGGAAAAAGAAATTTAGAAGCTTTACAACCAGATAAAGTTTTTATGCAGCCCTGTAAAACACCGCATTGGGAAAGAGGGGGTAAAGATTTTGCTGCTATTGTAAATGTGAATGGCAAAGCACAAAATGAACCGTTGGCTGCTTTGGCACTGGGCAATTCATTAGGAAGCAATGGATTGGTGGAAGCTGAATTATTGGCCGTGGCCAACTTTGATGAGTTGGAAAAAAGAAAGGACGAGGTCAAAGGAAAAATTGTCTACTATCATAGTGTTTTTAATCCCACTCGAATTCAAACATTTATTGCTTATGGAGAATCTGGAATTTACCGCGGAGCTGGTGCAAGTAGAGCTGCTAAATATGGTGCAGTGGGTGTGATGATCCATTCTTTAAGTACAGCACCAGACAATGCACCACATACAGGTGCAATGCGATATGATGAATCTTTACCAAAGATACCTGCCGTGGCATTGGGACCTAATGATGCCAAAGCACTTTGGGAAGCAGCTAAAAATTCAAAAATTCGTGTACAAATGCAAACTTATGGTTCTTTTTTACCAGATGCAGATGAGAACAATGTAGTAGCAGAATTAAAAGGAAGTGAATTCCCAGACGAGATCATTACTATAGGTGGTCACTTAGATAGTTGGGATGTGAACGAAGGTGCCCATGATGATGGTGCAGGTATTGTTCAAACCATGGAAGTATTGCGTGCTATGAAAGCGAGTAATTATGTACCAAAACATACCATACATTTTGTATTGTTTGCGAATGAAGAAAATGGAGGAAAGGGAGGTGCTAAATATGCAGAGTTGGCAAAACTGAATAAAGAGAAACATATTTTTGCATTAGAGAGTGATGAGGGTGGATTTACACCAAGATCTATTGGTATCACTTCTAGTCCAGATCAATTCAAAAGATTTCAAACCTGGTCAAGTTTTTTAAAACCCTACGGAACTGAAGTGACTTCCGGTGGAGGCGGTGCGGATATAGGCCCATTAAAAACGGTAGATAAGAATATCGTTTTATCAGGATTGGTACCAGACAGTCAACGTTACTTCGACTTGCATCATGCTAAAACCGATGTTTTTGAAAATGTAAACAAACGCGAATTGCTTTTAGGAGCTGCTAATATTGCTGCTATTATTTATTTAGTAGACCAGTATGGTGTGAACCCGTAGTATTTTAGTTTTAAGGGTAGAAAAAATATTAATTTTTCGATTCGCCAAAAAAGGCTCACTCAAAATTATATTTCTTTCAAACCCTTAAAAACTTTACTACTCATTGGATTTAAATCATTGCAAAAGAAGAAACTAAAAAGTCCTTAAATTTTTATTAAGGACTTTAAAATCAAGACCCCCGTTTATGGGGGGGTCTTGAAAAAATCATAAGAGAAGAAACTAAAAAGTCCTTAAATTTTTATTAAGGACTTTAAAATCAAGACCCTCGTTTATGGGGGGTCTTGAAAAAATCATAAAAGAAGAAACTAAAAAGTCCTTAAATTTTTATTAAGGACTTTTTAGTTCTTAACGACTTAAGTTCATCGAGCGTTCTTTGTATAAGTTGCGGAAGTAAGGGTCGCGTAAATCTTTGATGAATCGGATGGCTTCGCCAGTACTTTTCATTTCGGGTCCTAATTCTTTGTTTACGCCAGGAAATTTATCAAAACTAAATACAGGCTCTTTAATTGCGTAGCCTTCTAGTTTTTTCTCCATAGTGAATTCAGTTAATTTATTGGCGCCTAACATTACTTTGGTAGCAATGTTTAAATACGGTATTTGGTAAGCTTTGGCAATAAATGGTGTGGTTCTTGAAGCTCTTGGGTTGGCTTCAATTACAAATACTTTACCATCTTTAATAGCAAATTGAATATTGATGAGTCCCTTTATATTTAATGCTCTTGCTATTTTCTCGCTGTAAAATTCCATGGTTTCTACAATCAATGGAGTTAGGTTGAATGCTGGTAAAACGGCGTTGCTGTCTCCACTATGGATACCTGCTGGCTCAATGTGTTCCATCACACCCATGATGTGAAAAGTTTCTCCATCAAAAATAGCATCTACTTCTGCTTCTTGACAACGGTCTAAGAAATGATCGATTAATATTTTATTATTGGGGATGTGTTTTAAGATGCTTACTACAGCAGTTTCTACTTCTGCGTCATTGATAACGATACGCATTCTTTGACCGCCAATTACATAACTAGGTCTTACAAGTACTGGATAACCTACTTTATTGGCTACCTCAATGGCTTCTTCGGCAGTATATGCGGTACCATATTCGGGGTAAGGAATATTTAATTCTTTTAATAAATCACTAAAGCGACCTCTGTCTTCTGCGATGTCTAAACTATCAAAGGAAGTACCAATTATTTTAATACCTCTTTCGTTTAATCGTTTTGCTAACTTTAATGCAGTCTGTCCGCCTAGTTGTACAATCACCCCTTCTGGTTTTTCTAATTCGATAATTTCCCAAAGGTGTTCCCAAAAAACGGGCTCGAAATACAATTTATCGGCCATGTCAAAATCGGTGGATACGGTTTCTGGATTACAGTTGACCATGATAGCTTCGTAACCTGATTCTTTCACTGCTAATAATCCATGAACGCAACAATAATCAAATTCGATGCCTTGACCAATTCGATTGGGGCCACTGCCTAAAACAATTATTTTTTTCTTGGAAGAGGAAATCGATTCATTGGAGTTCAGCTTTTTGCTCATAGGGATGAAATTGGGCAAAAATACATCAGCGAAACCATTTCTACGAATTTTTATGCAATGGTTTTCCACCAGCTTTTACCTTACTAGACAAAGCTCCTGCCAGCGGGTGGTATAGCGTTTGCTGCGTCTTTCGCTGCGCATTTTCCAGTTTTTTTGGGTACCGCTGGTGCCAAATTTTAAGATATCATCTCGGTAGGCAGCATTCATATTGTCAATGACATTCATTAGTTTTTTACGCCTTGCATCGGCGGGGGCGACGAATAAGTTGGTTTGAAGCGCATTGTCGGGTACAAAATCACTTAAAATAACCCCTGCTTTTTTATAGATTTCTCCTGGTTCAAACAGGCTTTTGCCTAGGGCGACTACCGCTTTAATAATATCGGGGGTAAGATGACTAGGATTGTCTAGCAGGGTGTAGCCACTTGCTTGACGACCTCTATGATAAGGAGCAGCCTCTATAGCGATGGGTGCTTTTTTAAGTAAAAAAACACTTACGCCGCAGGCGGCACTATGTTGTCTTCTTAATTTTTCGGCGGCACGGGTAGCATAGGTAGCAAGGGCTTCTTCTATTTCTTGCCAGTCGGTTACTTCGCGACCAAACATGCGCGTGGTGGCAATCATTTTTTTTTCGGTACGAGGCGCTTGCATGGAATGGCTTTGCGCGCCTTTTAATTCTCTGAGCAATCTCATACCGGTAACACCTCCTAAAAAACGTTTGCCCCAACTAAGGTCTTTAATACTAAGTGCATAAGCCGTGTGTATGCCATAGGTTTTTAATTTTTCACTATAGCTAAAACCAATCCCCCAAATATCATCTATGGGCGTTTGTTGCAAAGCAGCTTGAATTTTTTTAGCATCATTGAGTACTACAATACATCCTGTTTTTATTTTATTTTTTTTAGCCAATCGGTTGGCTACTTTACTAAGTACTTTATTGGGTCCTACACCAATAGAAACAGAAATACCGGTCCAGGTTTCTATTTTATTTTTTAAGAGGGTACAAAAATCTTGTATGGCTTCAAGGGGGATATGTTTTAAATCTAAAAAGGCTTCATCTACCGAATATACTTCTACACAACCCGGTGGCAGTAGCTGTCTCATGGTTTCCATGACCCGCCAACTGAGGTCGCCGTATAAATGGTAATTAGAAGAAAAAGCGTGTACTTTATTTTTTTCAATTAATTCTTTTGCTTGAAAATAAGGTACGGCCATGCCAATGCCTAATTGTTTCGCTTCGTCGGAACGAGATACAATACAACCATCATTGTTACTAAGTACCACTACGGGAACATTTTGTAGGTGGGGTTGAAAAAGACGTTCGCAGGAACAATAAAAACTATTACAATCTACAATGGCTTGCATTTATAAACTATGTATTACAAAACTAACAATGCCCCAGGTGCTGTACTGTTCTAGTTGCGCCACTTGAATGGTGCCATATCTTTTATTTTCTGGAACCAAACTAATGCTGTGCTCTTGTATTTGTAAACGGCGCACTAAAAATTCACCATTCAAAACAGCCACGACCACCTTGCCTGAACTCGCAGGCAAACTTCTGTCTACAATTAAAATATCGCCAATGTGAATGCCCGCACCCAACATGGCATCGCTGTTTACACGAAAGAAAAAAGTAGCAGGCTTATTGCGAATGAGTTGTTCGTTCAAATCAATACCTCTTTCCATAAAATCATCCGAAGCCGCGCCAAAACCGGTGGCGTTGGCTTGTACAATTTGACCCGATTGGTAATTTTTATTGATCTGCTGTGTAGCGATACCTTCTCCTGGGTCTCTATCTATAAATGCCATAAAACTAAATTTATTAGCAATATTAACTAAATAATTTAGTATTTTAATCATTAATTTATACCCCCTTTTTAAAGTGCTTATACGCTACAATTAATTACTTTTATCGGGCATAAAAGCAGCATTTTATCCGATGGAGGCCATTTTACAACATATTGAAAATCTATTTAATACAATTCATGGGCAACCTTGGGATGCCATACAAAAAATCCCCCAAAGTGGAGGGGATCGGATGTATTTCAGAATTACACAAGGGCAGCAATCTTGGATAGCTACTTATAATTTAAATAGCAAGGAGAGCGAAACCTTTATTTATTTTGCCAATCATTTTTATGAAAAAGGGATGCCTGTTCCAAAGGTATTGGCCGTGAATGAACAGTATACTGTTTACTTACAAGAAGACTTAGGAAATATTTCATTGTTAGATGTATTGGAGAAAGAAGGGAAAACAGAAGCTGTATTTTTATTGTTCCAAAAAAGTGTAACTGCGCTGGCCAAATTACAAATCGAAGGAGCTCAAGGATTGGATTACAATCATTGTTTGACTTCAAAGAGTTTTGGAAAGCATTCCATTCTAACAGATTTGCTGTATTATAAATATTATTTCTTAGATACTTTACAGTATCCTTATGACAAACAAGCTTTGATTGATGAATTGGAATTGTTAAGTGCCCAATTGGCCGACAATCATTTTGACAATTTTATGTTCCGCGATTTTCAGAGTAGAAATATTATGGTAAAAAATGGGGAAGTATTTTTTATCGATTTCCAAGGAGGAATGCAAGGAGGTTTGCCTTATGACATCGCTTCTTTGTTGTGGCAAGCAAAAGCAGAACTCTCTAATGAATGGAAAGAAAAGTTGTTTGATCATTATATCAATGAATTGCAAAAATTATTGCCTACTCCTTTGAAGGTAGCGGATTTTAAAAAACAATACCATGGTTTTGTATTGCTAAGGTTGTTGCAAGTACTAGGGGCGTATGGATTTAGAGGGTTGTTTGAAAGAAAAGCACATTTCTTAACCAGCATCCCACTAGGCTTATTGAATTTAAAAAACTTTTTAAAAGTATACTCCTTAGACAAGGATACGCCTGTGTTTGCTTCTATATTAAAATGGATGGTAACAGATGAAGTAGTTGAAAGATTTTCACCTCCAAAGGCCAATGAAAACACGCCATTGGTGATTACCATCAATAGTTTTAGTTATAAAAAAGGCATTCCAGCGGATGGTTCTGACAACGGCGGCGGCTTTGTATTTGACATGCGTGGAATTTTAAACCCAGGAAGGATAGAGGAATACAAAAAACAGTCTGGATTGGATAAGCCTGTGCAAGATTTTTTAGAACAAAGAACAAAAATGAATGGATTTTTAAACAGTGTTTGGGATTTAATTGACATCACTGTGGAAGATTATTTAAAAAGAGGATTTGAATCTTTACAAATCAATTTTGGATGTACAGGTGGACAGCATAGAAGTGTATTTGCTGCCGAACAAACCGCCAGACATTTAAGAAATAAGTATAAAGTAAAAACGGTTTTACACCACACCAATAAAGACCATTGGGTTAAATAGAATTTTATGCGGGCAATGATTTTAGCAGCAGGTTTAGGAACGAGGCTCAAACCTTTTACCAATACACATCCGAAGGCGTTGGCTTTGGTGAATGGCAAATCACTATTACAAAGAAACATTGAATACCTCCAACAATATGGTATTAGAGAAGTGCTAGTGAACGTGCATCATTTCGCCGATCAAATTATTGAAGCAGTGGAAGCGAATGCAGGCTGGGGTAGTACTATTTTTATTTCGGATGAAAGTAGTGAAGTGTTGGAAACTGGGGGAGGCGTTTTATTTGCCAAGTCTTTTTTTGAAGAAGAAAATTGGTTGGTGATGAATGCGGATATTTTAACCAATATGGATCTTGATAAATTAGTGGCAGCAGATAAGGTTTTATCTCAAGGGGTAGAAAATTATATCGCAACATTGGCAGTGACCAATAGAGTATCAAGTAGAAATTTATTATTTAATACAGCAGGAAATTTAATTGGCTGGAGAAATAACGGAACCAGCGAACAAAAGTGGGCCAATCTAAACTATGCCGATACTGCATCTGAAACCATTGTGGCCAAAGCGTTTAGCGGCATTCAAATTATACACGCTTCATTTTATAAGGCCTTAACCTTAACAGGTAAATTTTCATTGATAGATGCCTATTTGCAATTAGCAACCAACCATGCTATTGGTTTTTATGACCATAGTGATGGGTTATTATTAGATGTGGGGAAGCCAGAGAATATAGAAAAAGCAGCAATACTTTTCAAATAATCAACGCATCATCAACCCTTGATTATCCTTTTTATACTTTAATATATATTTTCTTTTTGTCAAGGGAGTAAGCAAGAATTCCAAAAAAGGCAATGATGCATAAGGCATATAAGAACGAGCCAATGCGCAAATCAGTTGCTATATTTTTACAAACATGTTCGTAAAACCAAGGCAGGGCATTGGTATACACTGGCTTGCCTTCTGCGTCCAAATGATCTACCCATCTTAACAATGCCAATACACGTGGTAAAAATCCGCTCAATACAAATACAAACAATGGGTTTTTCCCAAATACATCAAAGAAATGGCTCCATGCACCTTTTGTATTTTTAAATTCTAGCAAATAAATTAACATACCCAGTGTAATCATGGCTAAGCCCGAAGTATACAACACATAACTGCTGGTCCATATTTTTTTATTGATAGGAAAACTAAAGTCCCAGATATATCCCACCACAACAAGCAATACGCCAGTTAAAAGAACCTGTGCCAACATCTCGTAATTTTTTCCTTTCAATTGAATGTATTCGCCTACTAAAAATCCAAGTATTACTTGTACGATGGCGGGTAAAGTACTTGTTAATCCTTCTGGATCAAATGGAACGCCTTCCCCTTTATAAATATGTGTTACTCCTAAAATAGATTGATCAATGGCATTGCCAAAATAACCAGACAAGCTAAATGGATGTCCTGTGGCGCCTAATGAATAAGTGAGTACCCAATAAATTACTAAAATCATCATGCCAATAAATAGGGCAATTTTAGATTTGCCATAATAAATAATGATGGAAGCAAAGAAATAACAAAGTGCAATACGTTGGAGTACGCCCAATATGCGCACATTTTCCCAAGGCTTAAAAACCAAAACAGCATCGGACCATTTTAGAAAAGGGCTCCAATTTAAAAACAAACCAATACCAAAAATCAGCAGCGTTCTCTTGGTAATTTTTATCCAAAATTCAGCAGCGCTTGCATTTTGTAATTTTGGCATCACAAAGGATAAAGCATTGCCTACAGCAAATAAAAAGAAAGGGAAAACCAAATCGGTGGGTGTACAACCATGCCAACTGGCATGTCCCAAAGGACTATAAATAAAGGCCCAATTACCAGGATTGTTCACTAAAATCATCAATGCTACGGTAGCGCCTCTAAAAACATCTAAGGAGTAATATCTCTGTTGACTCATGGTATTTATATTATAAATTTCTTAACGTTAAATAGCGCTATTTTAATATCTTTGTAAGATACAAATTCAGATGCAAAAAAACATATTAATTACAGGTGGGGCGGGCTTTATAGGGTCACACGTAGTGCGTTTAATGGTGACCAAATATCCTGATTATCAAATCTTTAATTTAGATGCACTTACTTATGCTGGTAATTTGGAGAATTTAAAGGATGTTGAAAAGGCACCGAATTATCATTTTGTAAAAGCAAATATTTTAGAGGCTGATGTGCTAAAAGCCATCTTTGAAAAACATGCCATCACCGATGTCATTCATTTAGCAGCGGAGTCGCATGTAGATAGATCCATTGTTTCTCCATTAGATTTTGTGTATACCAATGTCATTGGTACAGTGAATTTATTAAATACTGCTAAGGAATATTGGAAGGGCGATTTAAGTTATGAAAAAGCGCATGAGGGCAGTTGGGATAAAAATAGAGATCATTTATTTTATCATATTTCCACCGATGAAGTATATGGAAGTTTAGGCAAAGAAGGATTGTTTAAAGAAACCACTGCCTATGATCCTAACTCACCTTATTCTGCAAGTAAAGCAGCGAGTGATCATTTTGTAAGAGCCTATGGAGAAACCTATCATTTGCCTTATGTTGTTTCTAATTGTTCTAACAATTATGGACCCAATCATTTTCCAGAAAAATTAATTCCTTTATTTATACATAATATCATCAATAAAAAAGCATTGCCTGTGTATGGAGATGGCTTGTACACTCGTGATTGGTTGTATGTGATTGATCATGCACGTGCCATTGATTTAATATTTCATCAAGGAAAAAATGGCGACACTTATAATATTGGCGGCTTTAACGAATGGACCAATATTGATTTGGTAAAAGTAATGTGTGCTCAAATGGATGTGAAGCTTGGAAGAGCCAAAGGAGAAAGCGAAACTTTAATTACCTATGTGAAAGATAGGCCAGGACATGATCGCAGATATGCCATAGACGCTACTAAATTAAATAAGGAATTGGGATGGAGTCCATCGGTTACCTTTGAACAAGGATTGGCAGCCACCATCGATTGGTATCTGAGCAATGGGCCTTGGTTGGAAAATGTCACTAGCGGCGCTTATCAACAATATTACAATTCAATGTACGATAACAGATAATGATAATTAGATAAATGAAAATAGAAGCTACCCCCTTAAAAGATTGTTTTATCATTCACGATACAGTGCATGGAGATGCGCGTGGTTATTTTTTTGAATCTTATCATCAAAAGCAATTTGCGGAGGCTACAGGATTACAAATTAATTTTGTACAGGACAATCAATCTAGATCACAAAAAGGGGTACTAAGAGGCTTGCATATGCAATCAGGTGATGCTGCACAATCCAAGCTGGTAAGGGTTTTGGAAGGGGCTGTTTTAGATGTAGCCCTAGATTTAAGAGTTGGGTCACCCACTTTTGGACAACATTACAGTATTGAATTAACTGCCGATAACCATAAGCAATTTTTTGTACCCAAGGGTTTTGCGCATGGTTTTGTAGTATTAAGTGAAGCGGCAACTTTCTTTTATAAATGTGATGAATTTTATCAACCTGATAAAGAGGTAGGCATTATCTACAATGATGTAGATTTAAACATCGATTGGAAGGTACCTACAAGTGAATTGTTGTTGTCGGCAAAGGATAAAGTTTTACAATCATTCGCTACTTACAAAAAAAGTATTGGTTAAAATATAAATTAGTAAAATGAAAGGAATCATATTAGCAGGCGGATCAGGTACTAGATTGTATCCTATTACAAAAGGAATTAGTAAACAATTAATGCCTATTTATGATAAGCCAATGATTTATTATCCATTGTCTGTATTGTTATTGGCAGCCATTAAAGAAATTTTAATTATTACTACTCCAGAAGACAATGATCAATTTAAAAGATTGTTGGGGGATGGATCCGAAATAGGATGTTCTTTTCATTATGCAATGCAGGCGGTACCCAACGGTTTGGCACAAGCGTTTGTAATTGGTGCTGATTTTATTGGAAAAGATAAAGTAGCCTTAATTTTAGGGGATAATATATTTTATGGCGCAGGGTTTAGTAAATTGGTACAATCATTTAATGATGTAACTGGGGCTGCCGTATTTGCTTATGAAGTAAATGATCCAGAGCGTTATGGTGTAGTAGCATTTGATGCGAACAATAATGCCATCTCCTTAGAAGAAAAACCCAAACAACCTAAATCAAATTATGCAGTACCTGGTTTGTATTTTTACGACAACCAAGTAGTAGAGATTGCTAAAAATATTCCTGCTTCTCCAAGAGGGGAATATGAAATCACCGATGTCAATAAAGTGTATTTGCAAAAACAGCAATTGCAGGTAGGTATCATGAATCGCGGAACGGCTTGGTTGGATACCGGCACTTTTGATTCTTATGCAGATGCCTGTGAATTTGTAAGAGTAATTGAAAAAAGACAAAGCCAAAAAATAGGCTGCATTGAAGAGGTCGCCTACAGAATGGGTTTTATAGATAATGCCAAGTTATTGGTATTGGCTGATAAATATGCCAAAAGCGGGTATGGCGAGTATCTTCGAACCTTAAAGAAGTAGATTTTACGCTTCCTTTTGCTTGATTTGTTGTAGCTAGTTGCTTTTATTTACAAAAAAGCTGAACAATTTTAATTAATTATTGTTCTTATGATATGTCAACGTATTCCATCAAAGATTTAGAGCATATTTCAGGCATCAAAGCCCATACCATTCGTATATGGGAACAGCGCTATAAGTTTATTCAGCCTAATCGAACTTTAACCAATATTAGGACTTATTCTTCTGATGAATTAAAGACCATTTTGAACGTATCGCTTTTAAATAAGTATGGCTTTAAGATTTCTCATATTGATAAAATGAGCGCTGAACAAATGGAAGAAAAAATTCTTTCCATTAATCAATTGGATGCCCAAAAAGAGCGGGTGGTGAATAATTTGATTAAGGAAACTATTTCCTTAAATATTTTTGCTTTTGAGCAGCAATTGGATTTATATATTGCACAAAAGGGAATTGAAAAAACGGTCACTGAGATTCTATTTTCTTTTTTAGAAAGGGTAGGCATACTTTGGATGACCAACCATATGAATCCGGCCCAAGAGCATTTGGTAATAAACGTTATAAGACAAAAATTGATTTTAGGGATTGAAAAGTTAGCTCCTATAAAGCAACCAGGTAAAAGGGTTTTGTTATTTATGCCGGAGGGAGAGCACCATGAGACGAGCCTTTTGTTTATTCATTTTTTACTAAAACAAAATGGAATTTACGTAGATTATTTAGGCGCCAATCTGCCGATGGTTGATCTTGAATATTATATTTCTATAAAAAAACCAAACTATATTTTTTGTCATTTGACTTCCCCTGCTAAAGGATTTAAACTCAATAAATTTTTAGATCAATTGGGGAAAATTGATAAAGACATTACCATCTTATTGTCTGGGCAACTTATTCAAGGGTTTGAAGGTCCAGTGGCTTCCGCCATTCAAATCAAAAGAAGTTTAAGCGAAACCATTCAGTTTATACAGACCATTTAGCCCCCTTTTTTCCTTTTCGGCTTTTGGAACTCCTATTTTATGAGCGCCCCTAATAAATATTCTTTCATTTATATATAAAAATAATTATATATAAAAGGGTATGTTTTTTAATGTTTTAACATTAAATACTATAAAATTGATCAAAAATAGCCATTTCTACAGCTTATAAATAACTTACCAAATACAGAATGTTTAAGAATTATTCTAAATAATTAAACAAAAATGAGGCAAAAAGAAATTATTATGTTTAGCTTTATTCTCTTAAAGTTAAACAGAATAATATGTCAACCGCAGAATTCACCCTTTTACTTACTGAAAATGCCGATTTTTTGAAGCCTTTTGCCATTAACTTGACCAAGGATCAGGAGTCTGCCAAGGATCTATTTCAAGAAACCTTGTACAGAGCTTTGTCCAACAAGGACAAGTACAATGTGGGTACCAATATAAAAGCTTGGTTGTATACTATTATGCGTAATATTTTTATCAATGATTATCGCAAGCGTTCAAAGCAGTCTGTGGTGTTAGACAATTCACCGAACGATTTTTTAATAGATCAAACTAAAACAAAGGTTTTGAATGATGGGGTGACTAACTTAAATTTGAGAGAAGTGAA
>Ga0209829_10000103_pt1 | contig 71377 bp, 72 predicted proteins | sample C_140205_EF_Meta_FD_187311 | JGI IMG/M metagenome (GOLD analysis project Ga0209829, IMG submission 187311) | Freshwater microbial communities from Lake Croche, Canada to study carbon cycling - C_140205_EF_MetaG (SPAdes) (version 2) | ecosystem: Environmental > Aquatic > Freshwater > Lake...
TCTCCGTGAACGATAAGCTCATCCCCGAGATCGACATCGATTACGCGTTTACCGACACGATTTACGGTGAGGTCGTGCTGACCATTCCGCAGACGCAGGAAGTCACCCTCGCGGGCGTGGGCAAACTCGGCACGTTCAAGCATCTCCCCCCGTGCTTCCTCTTCGGCTACCGTTTCAATCCGACCGGTACGTTCCGGCCGTACGTCGGCGCCGGCTTCAACTACACCCTGATCTGGGACAACAGCCTCTCCGTTGCCGGGGTTCCGCTGCATCTGGATCACCACAGCATCGGCTTCGCTGCTCAGGCGGGTGTCGACTGGAACCTGGGCAATAACTGGTCCGTGAACGTGGACCTGAAGCACGCGTCCCTGAGCTCTGATGTCTACGCCGGCAGTACGCGTCTGACCACGGCTCAGCTCGACCCGTGGTTGTACGCCGTCGGTTTGCGTTACGACTTCTGACCGGGCAACCGGCCAACCGTAAGACGTGTTCGACGCCGGGCCGCAGGGCCCGGCGTTTTTCGGGCCCACTGCGGAACGGCTACGGACCCGTCAGCTGGGTGCCGCAAGCTGAGCGCTGAAAGCGGATCGTCGTCATACCTACGATCCATTTATCCCCTTGGATTTCCGGGAAGACATTGGTAACCCGGGGTGTGGCTTTACGGGGCAAATGGCTCGGTGGCGCATGGCAACCAATCGGCTACGGACTGGTGGGCGTCTGGGGCGCGATAATGATCGGGATGGTGGCCTGCACTTCGGCACCGCCCGAACCGAAGTTGTCCCCGCCTCTCGCGGAAGTCAGCCATAGTGCGTGGGCGGAAGCGGAACTGATCGGAGCCAAGGTGCCCCGGAGCATGTTGATGGTCGGACACGGCACCAGCATGCTGCCACTATACGCGAGCGGAACCGTCCTCGTGATTCAGCCCCTGCAGTGGGAGCACCTGCGCGCCGGGATGACGGTCGTTTACTACAAGCCGGGCGCCATGCCACTGATGCTCGTCGCGCATGTACTGAAGGCCCGGAATGGCGCGGCCTGGGTCACGCAGGGACTGAGCCGGGCGGAACCGGACATGACGGCGGTGACACCCGAGAACTACATGGGCGTTGTCGTGGCCGCCTGCCACCGGCCGGACTCCGCGCCGGCCGGTCTCGCGGTGCTGCAACACCTGGCCGTGAAGTCCGAGGCCAACTGTCTCATGCGTTGCCATGTGGAAGGGAGCGGCAGCCGGCAGCCGGCCGACCACACGGCCCGACCCGGCCTGCCAGACAAGACACTGGGACCGAAGTGAGATAGCTGCGTTGGCCCGACGATCCGTCGACAGCCAGATACTCGCCCTCAGGTCTCTTCCGGGGGGATGGGCGGAAGCTTCTTCGGCTGCACGCGGCGCTCCCGCGCGGGGTCGATCTCCTCCTGCTCGGGTGCGGGGATACGGGTGAACGCGATCCGCATGGGCGCGTTGGCGATCACCCCGAACGCGCCCCCGAAGTACACCGAGCCGTGGCCGAACGTCTGGTTGAGCTGGTCGACGGCGTGATGCAGCCGTTCGCGCGCTTCCTCCCGCTCCGGCTCGAACAGGCTCGAGGTGTGCCCGTTCATGGCCAACAGGCGGTTCAGCACCAGCCCCACCTGAAACGGCGTTTTCCGGCGCAGCGCGGCGGGCCGTCGCCCCCAGACCTGGTTCAACGCACAGGTCAGCGCGAGCGTGTCCTGCGTCTCGGTAAACCGGATGTCGTCCCCCCATTTGGCGCCGTCGCGATAGCCGACATACACCGAAAGCTCCCCCGCGTAATGCCCGATGCCCCGCAGGCGCATGGCCGCCTTCTGGAGCAGCCGGTGCAGCACGGCGAAGGACTTGGCCTCGGTCCGCAGCGCCGGCGGCAGCACATGCGAATGGCCGACGCTCTTGTGTTGGTTCATTTCCAGGGGAATCCGGTCCCCGCGGATGCGCGCGTGCATGCGCTCGCCCTCGACTCCGCCCCAGACGCCGCGCAACTGGCCCTTGGTCGCGGCGTAGAGTTTTTCCACGGTATCAATGCCATGTGACCGCAGGCGGGCGTCCATGCGTTCACCGATGCCGAGGAAGTCCTGCAAATCCAGCTTGAGCAGTTTCTGCGGGAGATCGGCCTCCTCGATGACGACGAGGCCATCGGGCTTCTGCATGTCCGTGGCCATCTTCGCCAGCAGCCAGTTCGGCGCGATACCGATGGAGTTGGTCAGGGCCGGGCCGATGTCCCGGCGGACCGCCGCCTTGATGCGGTGGGCCACACCCAGGGCCGCCTCGCGCGGGGCGTAGGTGGCGGTCAGGTCGCACTCCACCTCGTCGATGGATTTGATCTCCGTCACGTGGATGCACGACTCGATCACCTCCAGCAGCCGCCGGTGGTAACGCACGTAAAGCTCCGGGTGCGCCTCGACAAGGTGAATGCCCGGGCAGAGCTGGCGCGCCTCGGGAATGCCCATGCCGGTCTTCACGCCGAAGGCCTTGGCGGCGTAGCTGGCGGCGATGCAGCAGGTCGTTTCAGCCATCACCGGCACCACCGCCACGGCCTGGCCGCGCAGCCGGGGATGCTCCTGCTGCTCGCAGGAGGCGAAGAAGGAATTGAAGTCAACGGCAAGGGTCCGGAGCGGCACGGCGCGGAATGTCCGCCTCTGGTTTGGGCGCGTCAAAAACGGAAGAGAAGACGCCCGCGGATATTAGTTTTGTGCCGGAAGAACGCGCGGGTTGGCGGTGCGCCGGCGGGTTCCCTCCCCGGCGGTGAGCCCAAGCACGCCGCCGGACAACGTCATTAGGAATCGCAATGCCGCGGTGGTGCGAAAGGTATCGCCGGCCAGATTCCCGGAGGCGTTTTCCGATATCGGCGCACGCATGGTTTTCCCTCTTGGCATGTGCGCCCTCTGCCCGGACTGTTCGGCGATGAACTACCGGACCAAGGCGGAATACTACATTCAGGGCATCACGCAGGGCTACGTGGACGCCCCGGAAGTAATCGCGTGGGCCGACGAGGTGATCGTCGCCGCAGCTAAGACCGAAGACTGGATGATCGAAATCTCCACCTGCGGCCCCGGCGACCGTCTGGTCGTCCTCAGCCACCTCAACACCATCAAGGGCGACGTGGACCAGGCGGAACTCGCGGCACTGCTAGCCGCGCGGAAATAAGGCGGGGGCTCGCCGCCGGTCAGCTTTCAGCCCCGGACATCAATTGCGCTCAGCTGTGGGCTGAGCGCCGGTCACTTACAGCTATCGCAGCACGCCCCGCCCGCGCATGGCGCGGGCGTAGGCGAAGAGCAGGTAGCCGACGACGAAGATGATGACGCTGAAGGCCAGCGGCCCCAGTCCGCCTATGACCTTCAGGCCGTTGGCCAGGACGAAATTGCGTACCGTTGTGAGCACTATCCCGAGGAACGAGAGCAGGAAAACCGGCACCGCCACGCCCTTGCGGAGCAACAGCAGGAGGGAGCCCAGCGCGCCACCCCACGTCGCAATTCCCCACGCGGCCACGACCCAGAACGGAAAGCCGTAGAAAAAATCTAGCTGCGCCGGGGTGAAGTTTTTCATGTAGGCGGCGTTGCGCGTCTGCGTCATGAAGAAATCCATCGCGCCCCCGAGATTCCAGAGCAGGGAGAACCCGCCCACCAGCCAAAGGTGCCAGGGCGTTCTGGTTGCAGGGGTTCGGGTATCGGCCATGCGGCAGGAGGGAAAAATCGCGGAAATTTGTCAATTCAGAGCTGGCGCACCTCGAACCGAGCGCGGAAGCGCCGTAGGGCGAAATCGCGGAACGCAAATCTGAGCTTCGCGCTTTCGCTCCACCGCGCTTTCGCGCTTAAGTCTTGGCGTCGAAAGCTTATCGCCTACCGCCTGGCCTCCGCGTTGAATCCCCCCATGCCCGACCCCGAAGCCACGCCACCGGCCCCGCACGTGCGGCGCCCGCGTTACGCGGGCAAGAATCCCCGGCGGTTTGAGGACAAGTACAAGGAGCACAATCCCACCCGTTACGCGGCCGACGTCGCCAAGGTCCTCGCGTCCGGCAAGACGCCCGCTGGCAGCCACCGGCCCATCCTGGTCGCCGAGATTCTCGAGGTCCTCGCCCTCCGCCCGGGTGAAACCGTCGTGGATTGCACGCTCGGGTTTGGCGGCCACGCCCAGGAGTTGCTCCCGCGCGTCGCCCCGGGCGGTCGGCTCATCGGGCTGGATGTGGACCCGGTCGAGCACCCCAAGACCACCGCCCGCCTCCGCGCCGCCGGCTGGGATGAGCGGGTCTTCACCGCGGTTCGCTCGAATTTTGCCGGACTGCCGAAGGTCCTGGCGGATCTCGGCCTCGCCGGCGTTGATGCCATTTTGGCGGACCTCGGCGTTTCCTCGATGCAGCTCGACGACCCGGCGCGGGGTTTCACGTTCAAGACCGACAGTCCCCTCGACTTGCGTTTAAACCCGTCCCGCGCGCCGTCGGCCGCCGACTGGCTCGCGCGCGTGTCCGAGCGGATGCTGGCGGCCGCGCTCAGCGAAAACGCCGATGAACCCCAGGCCGGTTTGCTAGCGCGGGAACTGGTTGTACGGCGCGGTCAGATGCCGTTCACGCGCACCCGGCAACTTGCTGATGCGATCCGTGACATCCTCCGGCGGGACCGGCCCGGCCACGACCGGACGACTGATGATGACTGTGTGCGCCGTGTTTTTCAGGCCATCCGCATTGCGGTGAATGACGAATTCGGCGCCCTGGACCTGTTCCTGCAGCGGCTCCCCAACAGTTTGAATCCCGGTGGCCGTGTGGCGATTCTGACGTTTCATTCCGGCGAAGACCGGCGTGTGAAGCAGGCGTTTCGCGAGGGCGTACGCACGGGAATTTACTCTTCCGCCAACGAGGAGGTCATCCGGGCCGGCCCGGAGGAGCGGCGGGCCAACCCGCGCAGTACGTCCGCCAAACTCCGCTGGGCGGTACGGGGCGCGGCTATCTCGGCCAGCGGCTGAACGCCACCAGCGCTGCTCAGATGGTGAGCGGATGAGGGGCCGGGCGGACCGCGGCGAACATGCCGATGCGCGGTCAGGTGGACAGCGTCCGCAGCAGGAAGGGATCGCCGGTTACGCGCAGCCGGCCGTCCTTGATGGCGTCGCGGATCCGGGTGTCACCTGCCCAGATTTCCGTCATCGTTCGCAGGTCGGTACGCAGTTGGATGTCCGCGGCCCCACTTCATGCCCCATTGGCCGAGGTGCAGGATGAACGGCTCGAGTTCGCGACCTGCGGGGCGAGAAAATATTCCGTCCGCTGCTGTTCCGGCTGTTGTTTCCGGATGATCAGACGGGTCCAGCGTTTACCGAGAACATCTTCCCAATTGGAGATGGGACCGAACTGCCATACCGGGTGTTCATCGGCAGGGTATTTTGCGCAATGAATGCGAAAGCGATGCTACTGCTCAATCAATCGTGAGTTGCTAAACTCTGAGGCGTTGCAGTCTGGACACGAAATCACCAAGGTGAGTCCAACGACGGGGCATCCTCCCGCCACAACCCCAACCACCCCAAGTCATGCCCAAATACGTGATCGAACGCGAAATCCCCGGCGCCGGAAAACTGACCGCCGAACAACTGCAGGCCATCTCCCAGAAGTCCTGCGGCGTGCTGCAGAAACTGGGGCCTACCATCAACTGGGTCGAAAGCTACGTCACCGGCGATAAAGTCTATTGCATCTACATTGCCCCGAACGAGGCGATGGTGCGCGAGCACGCGAAACAGGGCGGCTTCCCCGCCAACCGCGTGTCCGAAGTGATACGCATCATCGACCCGACGACCTCTGAGTCTGCCAGCTGATCCGCGGGCCCGGGTTGCATGGGCAGTCCGGGCCCAGTCGGATCAACCCCGGCTCACTTTCGGCCGGGGGCTTCAAAGATCTGCTCGATGGGCTGTTTGAAGAGCTTCGCGATGGCGAAGGCCAGCGGGAGACTTGGGTCGTATTTTTCGGTCTCGATGGCGTTGATGGTCTGACGCGAGACGCCCAGCGCCTCCGCCAGGTCACTCTGGGACCACGCCTTCCCCGCCCGGAGTCCCCGCAGTTGGTTTTTCATTGGTAGCGGCACTGGGCAATCGCCGTGCCCACGAGCCAGAGCGGAAACATCACGAGAAAGGTGCCGCCAATCCCCAAGCCGGACCGGAGCATCACCCCGAGGTCGAGGCCCGCGGTGTTCAGCGTGGAGATGATCATGCTGATCACGACCGTGCCCAGCGCTGCGAACAGGAAGGCCGCGAGCTGGATCCCGCGCTGCAATTCGTCCATGCCGCGCACCACCCTCACCCACGCCCTGATGTACAGTAATGCAGGCAGTACCGGCAGCAGCAGGTGAAACGCCCGCAGGCCCGGACTCCAGTTCGGGTGGCCTTTGCTCATGAATAGGACGATAAGGTAAACGATGACTGTCACCGCGAGCCACGCATTCAACCGCAGATCCTTCTGCAGGGAATACTGCCCGGAATGCGGAACGTAATGTTCAAACACGTTGGGATTTTCCATGGCGGCAATATGTAAAAGTACCTTGTCACGTGTCAAGGTTGCTTTACGGCCCCAACCCGGGCCTATGGTCTTGTCTTGAGCTGTAGCCGCCGGGCCCACGAGACGGTGTCAAACTTGGAGGGTTGCGCAGCGGGGCCGAGATTCCAAACTGCCACCATGAAAGTTTCCCTGCCCGGCCTGGCACTCGCCTTGATTGTCTCATCGCTGGGGGCCATGGCCGAACCATCCGTAGCACCGCTGACCGTGACGTTGCAAAGGGCGGCCGCCGAGATGAAGGCCGGTGGGTTTGTCACTGGCGAGTCGGTGGCGGAAAAGGTCCAGTACGCTGCCATCGGCGCCCCGTTGCCCCGCGAGGGGCTGGCCCCCGAGAAGGTGATCTTCGAAATCGGCTCCATCTCCAAGGTCTTCACCGGGCTGCTGCTGGCCCAGACCGTCATTGAAGGGAAAGCCGCGCTGACCGACCCGATTTCCAAATTCCTCCCACCCGGGTTGAACCTGGATCCCAAGGTCGCGCGCATCACGCTCGAGCAACTGGCCACTCACACCTCGGGGCTGCCGCGCCTGCCCGACAACCTCGACGCCACCGATGCGCTGGACCCGTATGCCAACTTTACGACTGACCGGCTGGAGGAATTTCTCCATCGCTACCATCCGGTCGCGTCACCCCCGCAATCCGTGGCCTATTCAAACCTCGGTGCTGGGTTGCTGGGTCATCTGCTCGAGCGAATTCACGGCCGGCCTTATGCGACGCTGCTCGCGGAGCGCATCACCGGCCCGCTCGGTCTGTCCGACACGGTCATCACCCTCTCACCGGCGCAACAGACGCGCTTTGCCACGCCTTATTCCGGCGGCAGGCCGGTCAAACCCTGGCAGATGGGCGCGCTCCAGGGCGCCGGCGCCATCCGCTCCACTGCGGCCGACCTGATCAAATTCGGGCAGGCCCTGCTGACTCCGAATAGCCCGATCTATCCGGCTTGGGCCTTGGTCCGCCAAACGCGGGCCACGATTGTGGGTGAGCAGAAAATCGGCCTGGCCGTCTTGGTCGAGAACCGCAACGGCGAGACGATGTACTTTCACGACGGAGGCACGGGCGGCTTTCGGAGTTACTTCGAACTGGCGCCTGCCACCCGCCGTGTGACCGTCGTGCTGCTCAACAATGATTCGCTGCAGATCGCACCCTATCTCGCGGGCAAGCTCACCCCCAAGCCCGCGGCCGGGGATGCCGTTGAGGAAGTTCCGATCGAGGCGACCAAGCTCGCGGATTACACCGGGGTCTATGCCATTACGGATTCCCAGCGCTTTACGGTGATCCAGGACGAAACCGGGCGGCTGCGCATCCGCCTCACCGGCCAGCCCTTCGGCGCCGTCGTTTACCTGGGGTCGGACCGGTTTACGCTCCAAAGAGTCGCGGCGGAGTTTCAGTTTTCCCGCGCTGCATCGGGACAGGTCGACACGCTGACGCTGTCGCAGCGCGGCCACAAGGTGCCGGCCCGCCGCACCGCGGAGCCTGCGCCCACGGTAATTTTTCCTGAGCCGAAAAAATTACTGGAATACTCCGGTACCTACCAGCTGTCGCCGAACGTGGTCTTCGAGATTGCGCCGCGCGGCTACCAGCTGTTCGCCAAGATTACCGGTCAGGTGGCGGTGCCGGTGTTTTGCGACCGGCCGGACCATTTTGTGTACGACGTGGTCGCCGCCGCCCTCACCTTTGAGCGCAACGAAGCCGGCACGGTGAGCGCGGTCGTGCTCGACCAAGAGGGCCTGAGTCCGCGGGCCCCGCGCGTGCCCGACACCCGGAAATAGCCCGCGGCCGGGAATTTCAGCGGACCCGCAACGCCGGGCGCTCGTGAAGCGCAATCCGCGCGGCTCTCCCTTGGACGGCGGTTGCCGCCGGTGCGTTTATCCGGTGGAGCGAAATGCCGGACTTCGGGCCGTTAACTCCCGCGGGTGGCACCGCCCGCTCGACGCCCGGCCCTTAACTGTTATGCCGTTGCCATGCCCCTGCCCACGAAGGAAGAAGCCCGCCAGCTGTTAGAACAGCACGTCAGCGATGAATACCAGCGCTACCATGCGCGGATGGTTGCGACCGCGCTGGAGGGCTATGCGCCACTCTTTCAGGGTGACCCAGTGCTCTGGTATCTCACGGGACTGCTCCATGACCTTGATTTTGAGCAATTCCCTGCGACGCATCCGCGCGAGTCGCTGGGCTGGTTCAAAACCTGGGACTACCCCGAGGACCTGATCCATGCCGTCGAGGCTCACGCCTACGGGTACAACGGCTGCAACACCCTGCCCCGGACGAAGCTCGCAGCCGCGCTGCTCGCGACGGACGAACTCTGTGGGATCTTCTACGCCTATCGGAAGCTGAACCCGGTGCGCTACGGCGAGATGAAGGCCAGCTCGATCCGGAAGAAGGTAAAGGAGCCCTCATTCGCCGCAAAGGTGGACCGGGCCACGATTTACACGGGTTGCGAACACCTGGGCGTCACGGTGGACGACCACATCGCAAACCTGATCAGGTTTCTCGCCGGGCTGGAGTAGCGCCGCGACGGTCGCGCCCGAGCCTACTTCTTTTTATCCTTCTTCGCCGCCGCTTTTTCAGCGGCCAGTTTGTCGGCCGGCTTTTGAAAAAATGGCAGCGGCCGCTGCTGCGAGAGAAAGCGCTGGCCGTTTTTCCGGTCCTGATTGGTTGGCAGATACTTTGTACCCATGGCGGGAGAATTGCCGGGGAAGCGGCAGGGATAAAGCGCAAAGCAGACGATTTTGGGGCGTGGTCGTCGGCCGCGCGGGCCCGCCCAGCCCTACTTCCCGGGTGTCGCGGCGGAGGCCGGCTGGGAAGAAAAATTCGTCACGAAGCGCTTCATGCCGATTTCCCAGTCGGAAAGGCCATACTGTTTTGCTTCCGCGAGGGCGCGGGCGGGCGGCCACAGGTCATGCCGGATCCGATAGCAGGCCACGATCGTGCCGGTCCGGTCCGCGCCGTGTTCGCAGTGGATGAAGACCGGTGTCGGGGACGATTCAATCAAGGCCAGCACCTGTTCGACTTCGGCGTGGGTGGGCGCACGGAAGCCGTGCAACGGCACCTGCCAGTAGACCATGCCGTGGATCCGAACCGAGTCGCCCTCATCCGGCCGGACATCGTTGGCCATCCGGAGGTTGATGACGGTCGCCACGCCGAGTTTTTGCAGTTGCGCCAGACCGGCCTCGTCAGGCTGCGCACCGCGGTAGAGCGAGCCATTGACTCGCCCGAAGTTGGCGAGGTGGCCGGGACGCCCCGGTGGGGGTTTACGCAGCCCAAGGTCAACAGGGCCACCGCTGCGGTGATAGCCGCCAGCCAACCGCGCCGAACAAACATCCGGCCATCCATATTGGCGTTCATCCTTTTGATTGGTTTCAGGCGGAGATGAGTACCGGCGTACGATGAGCGCGATCGGCAGGCCGATGCACACGAAATTTACCCATGCGTCACGGATAGGCGTCCCCGACCACGCTTAAAGACAATTGCAGACGAAGTCAGGGCGCGGGCATTCGTAAATTCCTTGTGCGGGTGGGCGCCAGGCCGACTTCGCCACCCTTGACGTCCCGGGGCGGTTTTGTGAAACTACGTCCGCGACTCGGCTCCCCCACTCTGATGCGCATGACAACTCAATTGTCTGTTTCCGTTTCCAGCGTTGCCGGCGTTGCCGGCCTGGGAATGAGCTTTCTGCGGACGCTCATCCTCCTGGTTACACCGCTTGCGGCTGTCGCGTTACAGGCACAGATCGTCGTACCCAACGGCAACGGCGGCAATGTCGGGCTGTATGCGACGGATGGATCGGCCATCAACGCGTCGCTCTTCGCGGGGTTCTCGACGCCCTTCTTCACCGCCGCGGCGGGCAATGGTGATTTTTACCTGGTCGACCAAACCGCCGGAACCGTCGGTCAGTACTCCCCCAACGGCACCATTGTGAATGCCGCCCTCATCACGGGCATTACCACGGCCTCCGCCATCGCCGTGGCCAGCAACGGCAACATCTACATCGCAGACAACTCGGGCGTCGTGGGCGAGTACACCTCGGGCGGGGCCGTGATCAACGCCGCGCTCTTCACGGCCGGCACAGGCGGCACGCGTGGCATGGTCTTTGACAGCAGCGGAAACCTCTACGTGACGAGTTACTTCTCCGGCACCGTGGGCAAGTACAACGCCACCACTGGCGCGGCGATCAATGCCTCTCTGATCACCATCGGCGGCGGCTGTTACGGCCTGGGCATTGATGCCAGCGACAATCTTTACGTGGTCGATCCGACGGGCCTGAAGGTGGGCAAATACAACTCCACCACCGGTGCCGCGATCAATGCCTCGCTGATCAGCTTCGCCTCCGCCCCCTTCTTCACCGCAGTGGATGCCAGCGGAAACATCTATGTGAGCCTCAATGCCAGCAACGTCATCGCCGAATATAATTCGAGTGGTGCGCTGCTGAACGGTTCCTTCATCACCGGCCTGAACAATCCCGGAAATTTCACGTTCCTCGTTGTGCCCGAACCGGCAACCTGGGCCTTGCTGGTGACCGGCGGTGGTTTGCTCGCTTGGGTGGGAGCGGTCCGTCGTCGTCGTCGTCACTAAAGACGTCATTCCGTCGGCGGGCAGGTTTCGTCGCTGAGAACTTGGACCGTGGGTCGAACTGCAAGCCCGGCCGGCTTTCGGCGATGAAGGTCTGGGTAGAACAAACTTCACCCTACCGCCATTCTCCGCGGATAAGCCCCCTGGCACGCGAGAGAAGCCCAAGGTAAGCTTCCCTGCACCATGCCCGAAGATCCGGGCGACAGGGACGATCACCGGGATGACCGGCAGGACGGCGCGCGGAAACATTGAGCATCGGGCCGCGGCCGATCCTTTGAACTAAGGGTCGCCAAGCGCCGGCATCGGTGTCGTCGTGGCAGCCATCACTTCGCACCCTGATCTTCCCCTCTGCGCCGGTTGCGGCCGCTGCTGTCATCTGGTGGTCGAGCTGCGCCCCGGCGACATGGTGCCGGAGGAATTTGTCGTCGAGCGCGAAGGGGCGCGTTGCATGGACCAGCGGGGCGATGGCGCCTGCGTGGCCCTCGATCCGGTCACCAAGCTCTGCACGATATACGCCGACCGGCCGCAGACCTGCCGCGATTTCACCCGCGGGGAGACGATTTGCCGGCGGATCCTGGGCCGGCCCCTCACGGTGCCGGCGTCGGACAAACTTTGACGGACTAATTTCCGCCGGACCGGCCGGATTATCGCTGCAGGCTGGCGCAGAATCGCCCGAGGCGCTCCACGCCCTTCCGGATGATCTCGTCGGACGTGGCATAACTGAGGCGGAGATACCCTTCAGCGCCGAACGCCGAACCGGGAACCGCGGCCACCTTTTCCTGTTCGAGCAGTTTCGCGCAGAAATCGACGCTGGTCAGCCCGAAGCTGGAGATATTCGGAAAGAGATAAAACGCCCCCTCGGCCAGCAGGCACGTGACCCCGGGAATCCGGTTGAGCTCGGTGTGCAGGTATTTGCGGCGCCGGTCGAAGGCGGTGAGCATGACCTTCAGCGCGGCGGCGGTCTTTTCCTTCTCGGTGAGGGCCGCCAGCGCGCCGAACTGGGCGAACGACGTCGGGTTGGAGGACATCTGGCTCTGCAGTTCCACGCAGGCCTTGGTGATGGGCGCCGGCGCGATGAGCATGCCCAGGCGCCAGCCCGTCATGGAATAGGTCTTGGAGAAACCGGCCACAATCAGCGTGCGGGCCTCGGCTTCGGGGCTGAGGGTCGCGATGCACACCGGTTTGGCGCCGTCATAAACCAGATGCTCGTACATCTCGTCGGAGAGGATGTAGAGGTTGTGCTTCACCGCGACGGCGACGATCGCCGCCAGCTCGGCGCGCGTGTAAACGGCACCGGTCGGATTGGACGGGGAATTGAGGATGACGAGCCGCGTGCGGGGCGTGATGGCCTGTTCCAGCTGTGCGGGGGTGAGCTTGAATCCGGCCGTATCGGGGGTGAGGACAAATTTCGGCGTCGCGCCGGCCAGCTTCACCATTTCGGGGTAACTGACCCAGTAAGGCGCGGCGATGATGACCTCGTCGCCGGGCGAGCACGTGGCCAGGATCGCGAGGTAGCAGGAATACTTGCCGCCAGGGCTGACGATCACCTGGGCCGGCGTGACCTTGAGCCCGTAATTTGTGCCGTAGCTTTCGGCGATGGCCGCGCGCAGCGACTCCATGCCCGCCGTCGGGCCGTACTTGGTCTTGCCGCCGCGGAGCGCGGCGATGCAGGCCTCCTTGATGTGCTCGGGCGTGTCGAAGTCCGGTTCGCCGGCCGCAAAGCTGCAGACGTCCTCGCCGGCGGCCAGCATCGCCTTGGCTTTCGCGTCGACTGCGAGCGTCGGTGAAGGCGAGATGTTATGGGCCCAGGTGGAGAGTGAACGCGGTGCGGAGGTCATGGATGCGACCGCCACTAAAAAGTGGCGTGGCGGGTGATGGCAAGCCCCGCGCTCGAATTCGGCGCGGGTGGCGGGTCAGCTGCGCCGCGTGGCGCGGGCCGGCTTGACGGCGAGGTCCGCGAGGGCGAGCCGCAGCAGGTCGCCAACGCTCGTGGCCTTGCTGCGGGCACAGCGTTGCAGCATGGCGCGCTGTGGGGTGGTGACGCGCACCGAGATCTGGCGGTGCGGCTCGCGGCTCGGCGCGCACGCCTCAAAATCAAACTGTTCAATCGCCAGGCGGACAACCTCGCTGGCGGTCTTCAGGCCTTGGCTTTTGCGCGCGGCCTTGATTTTCGCGATCAGCCCCAAGGGCAGGTCGAAGGTTAGCGGCGCGGAAATAGTCTTGGTTCGGATAGCCATGGCGGTGTGGCGCGAGTCGCGCAAAAACGGGCGCCATCTGGCCGGGGAGTCAGAGGTGGGGCAACGAAATATTGCCTGCATAAAAAATTGACTCAGCGCGGGATTACCTGAGTTTCACGGACAGTTTCTTCCCTACCCCATGGCTAAAGTTATCATCGAAGACCTCGTCAAAACGTATGCGGAAAAGAACGGCCCGGGAGTCCGGGCGGTCAACAGCATCAATCTGACGGTGGAGGACCGGGAGTTCATGGTGCTGGTCGGCCCATCGGGCTGCGGCAAGTCCACCACCCTGCGCATGATCGCCGGCCTCGAGGAAATTTCCGGCGGCAGCATCACGATTGACGGCCGGGTAGTGAACAACGTCCTGCCGAAGGACCGCGACATCGCGATGGTTTTCCAGAATTACGCGCTCTACCCGCACATGTCGGTGTACGACAACATGGCCTTCGGCCTGAAGCTGCGGAAATTTCCCAAGGCCGAGATCGACGCCCGCGTCCGCGAGGCCGCCACGATGCTCGGGCTGACCGACTATCTTGAGCGCAAGCCCAAGGCCCTTTCCGGCGGCCAGCGCCAGCGCGTCGCCGTCGGTCGCGCCATTGTGCGCAAACCCAAGGTGTTCCTCTTCGACGAGCCGCTGTCCAATCTCGACGCGATGATGCGCGTCTCCACCCGCACCGAGATCTCGAAGCTGCACGCGCGGCTCGGCGCGACGATGATCTACGTCACGCATGACCAGATCGAGGCCATGACGATGGGCGACCGCATCTGCGTGATGAAGGACGGCAACATTATGCAGGTCGCCGCGCCGCTGGAGATCTACAACCACCCGCAGAACCTCTTCGTGGCCGGCTTCATCGGCAGCCCGCCGATGAATTTTTTCAAGGGCACCGTCAAGCGCGCCGGCAACCACCTCGACTTCGTCGAGACCAATCCCAAGGGCACCCCCATCTCCGTGCAGCTGGGCGAGGCGCTCGCCGCCAAAGCGGCGGCTTACATCGACAAGCCTCTGGTGCTCGGCATCCGCCCGGAGGATGTACGCGACTCGCTCACCCTCACCACGCCGGAACCCGCGCACACGGTCGAGGTTACGGTCGAAGTTTCCGAGCCGATGGGCGCCGAGACCTATCTTTACCTCGATACCGGCGCCCACTCCTTCATCGCCCGCGTGCGGCCGACCGATCGCTTTGAGGTCAATGAGAAGGTCAAGGTCACCCTGCGGATGGACAGCGCCCACCTCTTTGACGCCGCCACCGAGCAGGTGTTGAAGTAAGCGGCTCCGTCTCGCGGGGGTGAGGGCATAATTCTCAACCCAGCGCTTTTTTTAGTTCCCGCAGGTAGCCGAGTCCGTAGCGTTTTTCCGGGAGGAGGAAGCTGTACTCGGTCCACTCGTTCCACGCATTGACGAACACCGCGAAGGGTTGCTGCGGATCCTGCTGCACGTGCGCCGCGGCCCGGCGGCAGAGTTCGCCGAAGCGCCGCGGGGTGTTACCCACCACAAGGTGACCGTAGGGATAGTCATGCCGGCCGGTGCGTTTCGAGCGCGGAAACGGCCAGGGGAGCTTCTGGTCGCAACGCATGGTGACATCCCAGCCCATGGTCACGACCGGGCAGTGCGGCAGTGCGGTGGCCGCCAGTTCCTTCCACTTGCGGGGATGTGCCTCCACCAGATCAGCGTACGGTTGGACGAGTCCGGCGTTCGCCTTCCCGCTCGCGGTGATGTTGTAGGTGGTCGTGCTGTGGAAGCCGGCCGCCTTCAACGCCGCGACCGGCTTGGCGTCCCAGACCATGGCGTTCCAGTGCATCGGCGGCAGGCTGGCTGCGCGCAGGCGGCGGTCGATTTGGGCAAACTTCCGGCGCGTCGCCGCCGGTCCGCCGAGTTGCTGCATGAGTTCCTCGGCCTGGAACAGGCTGAAAAACAGCCGCCCCTCGACACACCAGTAATTTGGCTGACGGAAATAGTGGGCGCTGGCGTAGTCGATCACCCGCGTCAGGTCGCGGGGCGAGTGGCGCATCGGCAGCCACGAGTTCCACGGCTGGTCAAATGGCGCGGGGAAATAATCGGACCAGCTGTGGTTGGCCCACATCAGCGCGAATTTCATCCGGCGGCGGTTGGGCGCCTGCAGGAAGCCGCGTTCCAGCGCCTCCTCCATCAGCTTCACGCCGCTGTACCAATACCAGTCGAAGATAAAAACATCGATGCCGTGGTCGGCCGCGAGTCCGATCTCTCTCACCGCCCACTGCGGATCGCTCTCATCAAAAAATCCCCAGCTGGGCTTCAACGGCAACCGATGCCCCTTGAAACGCGGTCGCGCATTTTTCACCAGTTCCCATTCGCTCCAACCTTCGCCCTTCCACGCCGTCGCGTGGTCGTAAGTGTGCCAGAGCGGGCAATAGATGGCCGCCACCTCCGGGCGCCGTGGCGTTCGCTTCATGTTGCGCGCAAGGTCCACGCCAGCGAGCAAGGCCCGTCTGGCCCGGGACGCAAGCCCGGGGGTCCGACTCGGCCGCGTCAGAGCGAGGGCAGTTCGGCCCGCACGATGGCGTAGGCTTCCGCCGGTGTATGCACCGTCCGCCAGGCCTTCGCCTGCACCGCCGGATCGATCACCCGATCATGGCAAATGAGCAGGGTGCGGACACCGCAGGCCGCACCAGCCAGGACGTCCACGTCAGCATCGCCGACGAACAGCGCCTGCTCGCGCGTCACCGCCAGTTGCCGCAGCGCCTCCTCCAATCCTCCGGGATGCGGCTTGTGCGTCGGCAAATCATCACCGCACACCCACGCATCGAGCTTCGGCCCGATGCCGTGCTCGTGCAGGATCAAGCCGGTCGATTCGCGTTCCCGCCCGGTCCAGAGTCCGAGCGCATGCCGCGCGCCGCGCAGATGGTCCAGCAGTCCGTGCATGCCGGCGAAGGGCTGGATCAGCCGCCAGTTGGCCAGATCGTAATCCATCAGGCGCTGCATGGCCTCGGTCACCTTGCTCTCGTCGGTGATTAACTTTCGCAGCAGACGGTCGGGCGGTCCCCCGAGATGGGAGGTGATTTCCTCCGGGGACATTTCCCCGCAGTACGGCCGCAGGGCATGGGCAAAGGCCCGCAGGACCAGCGGCATGCTGTCCACCAGGGTGCCGTCGAGGTCGAAGATTACGGCGCGGGTCGGCGTCGGACGGCTCATGGGGCAAGCCGCGTCAGCTTCCCCGCTTCCGGCGGCGACAGGGCCTCATTCAGGTGGGCAGGCTCAAACACGACGCGGGAAAACTCCAGGCCGAGCGCGGCGGCGGTCACTTGAAAGCGGGTCTTGTCGCGGGTCGCGTCGTTACGCAGGTCGATACTTTTGACGATGTACTGGTCCCCGATCTTCTTGAGGTCGACCAGCGAGAGCGTGCGCAGCACCCGGCCCTGCCGGTCCAGCAGCTCGGTCTGCACCGGGGCGTTGAACTGCGTGTCGAGATACGCGCGCACGCCCGAAATCTCGGGATGCTGCGCCGCCCAGGCGGCCGGGGGACGAAACAGGAAAACATGCGCCGGCCGGCTGCGGATGCGGTTGACGCCCTCAAGCGTGGCATCCGGCCAATAGATGAACGGCATCTGCAGTTCGAAGGCGGTCAGCTCCACCCCGGGCACGAGCGGCTCGAACGAGCCCACGCTGCGCGGCGTGTCGCCGGCGGAGTCACTGCGCCAGACCGCGGATTGCCCTCCATTTTGAAGCAGCAGGCGGTGCTCATGGCCGGCCGCATCTGCGACCGCGACCCGCGACAAGGCGCCCTGCCCATTGCGGCCGCCCCAAAGCCGGCCGTGAAACACCTGTTCGATGCCGCGCCGCGGCATCACGCGCAGGTCAAACTCGAGGTAATACTCGCCGGCGATCCCGGCCTGGCGAAATTGTGCGAGCACGCGGCGGCCTTCCTCCTGATCGGGTTGACCGAACTGGAGATAAGTAGTGGGCGGCTGGATCGTGCCCGGCGCCGCTGGCAGGATCACGCGAATCCCGAGCAGGACGGCCGAAATAAAAAAAGCCCGCCAGATAACGGCGGGCGCTGGCGACAACTCCGGCATGACGCGGAGATCAGGGTTTCTTCGGCGCGACCGGGGCGGGCGTCGCCGCCGTCTTCGCGGCCGGGGCCGCGATGGTCGGGAGCGCGTCGCCAGTGGCCACGGCATGCTTGCGCACGTAAATGTGGCCGAGGTAAAGGACGAAGCTGAGGACGAAAAAGGCGATGGCCGCGTTGATGGTGGCCTTGCTGAGGACGTTGCCGGTGTCGGCGCCGAAGGTCGCCTCGGTCATGCCGCCGCCGAGCGCTCCACCCACGCCGCCGTCAGTTTTGGCCTTCTGGGCCAGCACGACGAGAATGAGGAATAGCGAAATGACGATGAGGACCACCGTCAGAATGTTGAGGAGAATGCTCATGTGAAAGGGTCAGAAAATCAGGCGGGCGCGGGTTTTGTCAACCGTGGGGTTATGCGCCCGGGCGGACGGGAAACCCGCCCTAGCCCACTTTTTCAGGTCTCGACCCCGAGCTTTTCCAGCAGGCGCTGGAGATCCTCATTACCTTGGTATTCAATGACGATCCGGCCCTTTTTGGCGGTGTGCAACACGGCCACGCGGGCGCCGAGATATGAAGTGAGTTTCTTCTCAATCCCCGCCACGGCCTCGGCATCTTTGCTGGAAAGACCGCGGATCTTGGCCTTGCGGGTGGTGCCGCCGGCCGCCTTGCGCTCCTGTACGAGCTTCTCGGTGAGGCGCACATTCAGGCCTTCCTCGATCACGCGACGGGCGAGCAGCGCCCGATGGGCGGTGTCAGCGACGCCGAGGAGCACTTTGGCGTGGCCCACGCTGAGCAGGTTCTTCGCGAGAAAACCCTGGATCTCGGTGTCCAGCGCGAGCAACCGCAGTGTATTGGCCACAGTGGCGCGCGCCTTGCCAACGCGGTCGGCGGCGGTTTCCTGGGTCAGGTCAAAGTCGCGGATGAGACTCGCGTAGCCATGGGCCTCCTCAATCGGGTTGAGGCCCTCGCGCTGCAGGTTCTCGATCAGCCCGAGCGCGGCCGAGGAGGCGTTGCTGGCGTCAACGATGCGCGCGGGAATGGACTTGAGTTTCAGCTGCTGGAAGGCGCGCCAGCGGCGTTCGCCGGCGATCAGCTGGAATTTGTCCCCGGTCCTCCGGACAACGATGGGCTGGAGCAGGCCTTCCGAGCGGATGCTATCCGCCAGCTCGCTGAGCTGTTCGGCTGTGATCTCGCGTCGCGCCTGGTAGGGACTCGGCTCGACGAGATGGACGGCAATTTCCAGATAGCCCGGGGCGGCGGCCGGCGCCGGCGCAGCGGGAGTGGCGGCCTCGTTCTTGGGCGCGTGGGCCACGGCGCTGGCAATGAGGCCGCCGAGTCCGCGGCCGAGACGTGATTTGGGTGCTGCAGCCATGAGGTTATTTACTGGCGGGGGTTGGGATGAAAAGGGTCTGGCCGACCATGATGCGGGAGGGGTCGGAGATTTTGTTGGCGTTGATGATGTCCTGCGACCGGGCGCCGTTCTTTTTGGCAATGAGGGCGAGGGTGTCGCCCTTCTGCACGGTGTAGCTGACGCCTTCCTTGGCGTAATTGTCGCTGAAAGTGGTCTGGACGACCGGGCGCGTGGCCAGGCCCTTGGCGAGTGAATCGAGCGCGACGTTGGTGGCATCACCGAGTCGCTTGATCTGGGCGGCGACACGTTCGGCGGTGGTGGCGTCGCCCGCCTTGATGGCCTGGTTGAGCTCAGCGATGGCCGAGTTCAGCTGCTCGAGGGTGACATAGGCTTGGGCGGTCGCGGCCGACTTTTCCCGTAATTCACCGTTTTGCCGCTCGAGCTGTTCGACCCGGAGGGAAAGTTCGCCAACGCGCTGGACCAGCTCGCGGACGTCCTCCCGGAGATTCGCCATTTCCGCTTGCGCAGACTGGGCCCCGACCTGCCCGGTGACACCGAGGAGCAGACAGCAGGCGACAGTAATTCGGAACAACATGGCGGCAGAGCTTGGGGAAATGACCTGCAAAAACAAGGAAGACCTAGCGCCGGAACGGCGTAGCTGAAACCAGCGCAGGCATGGCCCGCGAGTCGATCACCGCGCCGGCTGGCACGGGAAACCCGCGCAGGAAATCGGCGGCGGGCAAAAGTTTGCCGCCCGGGCGCTGCAAACGGCGCAACCGGAGCACCCCAGCGCCCGTCCCGATCAACAGACCCTCAGCGTCGGCGCCCAGCACCACCCCTGGAGTGCCGGTTCCCGGGACCGCATCGGCTTGGCCGAGTTTTATTTCCTGCCCTTGCAGAGGGACGGAACACGTGGGCCAGGGAAAGAGACCGTTAATCCGCGCGGCCACCGTGGCGGCGGGTTGCGTGAAATCGACCGCTCCGTCCGGCTTTGCAAGACGGCGACAAAAACTCGCGGCCGCCACGTCCTGCGGGGTGAAGACCAAGCTGCCATCGCGCAACCGCGGCAGGGTCCGGGCCAGCAGCGGAACACAGGCGGTAGCGAGCCGGGCCTCGATTTCCTGGGCCGTGTCGGTCGGCCCAATGGTGGTGCGCTCGACCTCGGCAACGGGTCCAGCGTCAAGTTCCCGGACAATGCGCATCAGGGTGACGCCGGTTTCGCGCTCGCCACTGGCAATGGCGGTCTGGATCGGTGAAGCCCCGCGATACTTCGGCAACAGCGAGGTGTGCAGGTTCAGGGTGCCCAGGCGCGGAGTCCCGATGAAGTCATCCCGCAGGATATGCCCGTAGGCCATGACCAGGGCCACATCCGCCCCATAAGCGGCAAGTTGCGCGCGGGCCTCATCCGCCACCAATTCCGGCTGATGCACGGGCAGACCATGGGCCAGTGCCCAGGTCTTGATCGCGTTGGGCGAAACCGTCTGTCCGCGCCCGGCCGGGCGGTCGGGCTGCGTGAAGACGGCGGCGACTTGCGCGAGGCCGCTGCCCTCGCCCGCCAGCCAGTCCAGGAGCGGCAGCGCGATGGAATCCGAACCCAGGAAGACGAGTTTGAGCGGCGTCACTTCAGCGTCGCTTGCCAGGCCTTCACGGCCGGCGCCAGCGACTTGGCAAAAGCCGTGTCGGTATCCGGCCGGCGCAGGTTGTCGAACACGCCCCAGTACTCGATGTGCGTCGCCGTCCGGCCGGGGGCGAGCTGGGTAAGCGGTCCGAGAGTTTCCAACTCGATCATCGCGCCATTGGTGAACAACTCAAAACAGCAGCCGAGGTCCGGATAGGTCGCGCCGGGAATCACCGGGGCATATTTCACAAAGGTCGTGCCCTCGAGCCAGTAGGCGGACCAGCCGGGATAATTTGTGATCCCGAGCTTCTGCGCCTGCTTCGCCCGGGCCACGTCGACGCCGATGAAGTCCTTCCGCGGTTGCCAGACGGGCAGCGAAAGATCGGTGAACGTCCACGGCACCAGCGCATACGTCGGCAGCAGGTCCCCGCGCGCATGATCGCCTTTCGGCTCCAGCGGCAGCACGGCATAACCGCCGGCGCGGAACATCGTCAGCGCCCACGGCGCGCATTCCACGGCCCACAGCCCGCGATTGGTGAGCGTGTGGGTGACCTTCACCGTGCGGTCCCCGAGCAGTTCCACCTTCATGCCCTTTTGCAGGCCGGTTTTGGCCTCGGCGGGGGCGGTGAGCGCCACGCCCTGGGGCAAATCCTTCACCGCCAGCGGGTCATCATCGGGCTGGTAACTGCGGACGATATCCTCAGGCGAATGCCAGAGCCGGTGGCCGCCCCGCAGGTAAAATCCGTGGTAGCGCGGCTCGTCGGCCGGCATTTCCAGGAAGAGGTTGCCGGCCTTGCCGGCCAGCGAGCGGAACGAAACGACGCGCGGCCCGACATCCGTCGTGACCACCAGTTCGAGGGCACGCGTCGAGAATTTGAGCGCGGACCCGCCGCGATAATCAGTCTTCGATCGTTTCATGGGGTGAATCGTCACCGGCGGACTCACTGGCGCGCCACTTCGGCGTGTGGGCCTCCGCGCGCTCGGCCTTGGCGGCCTTGCCGGAGTAGGCCGTGCCGGGCTCGTGCTTTTCCTTGCCGACCAGGTCGAAATACACCGGGCAGCCGTTCAGGTCGAATTCCTTGACGAGGCCCGCCTCGAGATAGCGGCGGTACTGCTCGGTGAGCTTCTCCTCGCGGTTGCAAAATAGCTTGATGCGGAACGGACGGTTGCCCGTCTGCGTGGCGTAGTAGATGCGGAAGCGGCGGCCGCCCACCGCGGGCGGTGGCATGCGCTCGGTCAGGAAGCCCAGCACCTGGTTCAGCTTCGCCGTTGGCAGCTTGATCTCGAGCTGCCGGTTCAGCTTCACCGCCGCGTTGAGCATGCGGTCCACCTCGTAGCCGCTCACCGCCGAGACAAAAATTACCGGCGAGCCCGGCGTGAAATAGAGCCGCTCAAAGAGCGCGTACTCGTACTTCTCGCGGAAATCGCGCTCGTTCTTGTACGGCTCGAAGCCACCCTGCTGCTTGAACGCCGCGAGGATCAGGTCCCACTTGTTCACCACGATGACGATGGGCTTGTGCTCCTTGATCGCCTCGCCCGCGATCGCCTTGTCCTGCTGCGTGACGCCGTCGACGGCGTCGAGCACGAGAAACACAACGTCGGAGTTCTTGATGGCATCGAGAGAACGCAGGCGGGAGAAATACTCGACCGGCGACGCCAGCTTCGTGGCCGCCTTGATGCCCGCGGTGTCGATCAGACGGAAGGGATACATCCGGCCGTCGCGCCCCTTGAAGGTGAACGGCAGCTCCACCGCATCGCGCGTGGTGCCGGGGACGTCGCTCACGATGAGCCGGTCACTCTGCAGCAGCCGGTTGCTCAACGACGACTTGCCGACATTCGGCCGGCCGATGAAGCACACGCCCAGCGCCTGCGCCTCGTCACGGCCGCGGTCGAGATCGTCCACCGGGCCCAGCACCGCCATGATCGCGTCGCGCAGGTCGGCCTCGCCGCGGCCATGCTCGGCGGACACCCGCAGCGGTTCACCCAGGCCGAGCCGGTAGGATTCGGAGAGCTGGATCTTGTCGTCGTCAAAGTCGGCTTTGTTGATCACGAGGCGCACGGGCTTCTTGCTGCGGCGGAGCAGGGCTGCGATCTTCTGGTCGAGGGACGTGAGGCCCTCGAGGCCGTCGATCACGAAGAGGATCAGCGCGGCGGTATCCATCGCGAAGTTGACCTGTTCCTCGGAGGCGGCGGTCAGGGCCGCTGGCGTGTCCTTGCCCTTGTAACCAATGCCGCCGGTGTCGAGCAGCGTGTAATTGCCCTCGCCGACCTCGGCGGAGATGACATCGCGCGTCACACCGGGCTGGTCGTGCACAATGGAAATGCGCTTTTTAGCCAGACGGTTGAACAGGCGGCTTTTGCCGACATTGGGACGGCCAACAATGGCGACGGTGCGATTCATAAGGTGGGTTTACAGGAGAAAACGGGGGCAACCGAGAACGAAAATCGTCCCGGGTCGGCCGGCGGAGGGTTACTTCCGCTTGGACTGCACAAACCGCTCGATGCGGTCGCAGGCGTCGATGAGCTGTTCGTAGCTCGTGGCAAAGCACGCGCGGACATGGCCGGTGCCGTTCACCCCGAACGCGGTGCCGGGCACGAGCGCGACCTTGTGCTCCTGCAGCAGCCCGACGGCGAAGTCCTTCTCGGACAGCCCGCTGGCGGTGATATTCGGAAACGCGTAAAACGAGCCGCGGGGTGAGTGGCACTTGAGCCCGATCTCGTTGAACCGGCGTACAATCAGGTCGCGGCGGCGGTGATACTGCGCGCGCATTTGCTGCATGCTGTCCCAGCCGTTCCGCAGCGCCTCGAGGGCGGCGTCCTGCGCGATGATCGAGGCGCAGAGCATCGTGTACTGGTGCACCTTCATCATCGCGTCGATGAGCGGCGCCGGACCGCAGGCATAGCCGATGCGCCAGCCGGTCATCGCGAACGCCTTGGAAAAGCCGTGCAGGAAAATCGTCCGCTCCGCCATGCCCGGCAGGCTCGCGATGCTGGTATGGGTGCCGTCGAAGGTGAGCTCCGAGTAAATCTCGTCCGTCAGAACCAGCAGGTCCTTCTCCCGGCAGAACTCCGCGATCTTCACGAGCTGCTCCCGGCTGCAGGTGCCGCCCGTCGGGTTGCACGGCAGGTTCAGCATCAGCATCTTGGCCCCAGGCTGCCAGGCCGCGCGGAGGGATTCCGCCGTCAGGGCGAAGTCGTCCTTGGCATAGGTCGGCACCGCGATGGGAATGCCGTGCGCCAGTGCAATACTGGGGTGATAACTCACGTAGCACGGCTGGTGGTACATGACCTTGTCGCCGGGGTTGATGAACGCCCGGCAGGCGAGATCGAGGGCCTCGCTCACGCCGACCGTGATGATGATCTGGTCCTCGGGCCGGTAGCTGGCGTTGAAATGCTGCTCGACGTACTTCGCGATCTCCTGGCGCAGTTCCAGCTCGCCGAGGTTGGACGTGTAACACGTGCGACCGGCATTCATCGTCGAAATCGCGTAGTCCCGGATATGCTGGGGTGTGACGAAGTCCGGTTCGCCCACGCCGAGCGAGATCACCCCGCCCTGCTTCTTCATCTGGGTGACGAGATCGAAAAAGTCGCGGATGCCGCTCTTCGGCAACGCGGCCACATGCCCGGCCACCCAGGACTTGGGATCGGAGCTCACGACGAAACCTCCTGCGCAGCCAAGGGACATGGCTGCGGGATGGTGAAAGGCGTGAGAACCGGGTTCATAGGGGAGGCCAGCTTCGCAGAAGATGAATCCACTAATCCACCCAAATCTTCACCGGCCCCGGCGGCAAATTTAGCGTGAACCGGCGCGGATAAACCGTTTCAGTACCCCTTCAATGTTCGAATCCCTGACCGACAAACTAGGCAGCGCCCTCCGCAACCTCCGCGGTGTCGGCCAGCTGTCCGAGGCCAACATGGCGGACGCCCTCAAGGAAGTGCGCACCGCCCTCCTCGCGGCGGACGTCCATTTCAAGGTGGCCAAGGATTTCGTCGAGCGGGTCCAGGCGCAGTGCGTTGGTCAGGATGTCCTAAAGGGCGTCGCCCCGGGCCAGCAGGTGGTCAAAATCATCCACGACGAGCTCGTCCGCCTCCTCGGCGAGGGTGAAACCAGCCTCTCCCCCGCCCGCCCGCTGAAGATCCTGATGGTGGGCCTCCATGGTTCCGGCAAGACCACCTCGACCGCCAAGCTCGGCAAGCTCCTGAAGAAGCGCGGCTACCGCCCGCTTGTCGCGGCCTGCGACATCTACCGGCCCGCGGCCATCGACCAGCTCGAGATCCTCGCGCAGCAGGAGGAACTCGGTTTCTACGCCGACCGCGCGTCCCGCGATGTCCCGGCGATTGGCACCGCGGCCCTCGCCGCGGCCTCGACCGCGGACTGCATCATCTTCGACACCGCCGGCCGCCTGCAGATCGACGCCGACCTGATTGAGGAAGTGAAGCAGCTCCGCGCCCGAGTGCAGCCCGACGAGGTCCTGCTCGTGGTGGACGGGGCGCTCGGCCAGGAGGCCGTGAATGTCGCCAAGACCTTCCATGAGGCGCTCACGCTGACCGGCCTGATCCTGACGAAGCTCGACGGTGATGCGCGCGGGGGCGCCGCGCTATCCATCAAGTCCATTACCGGCGTCCCGATCAAATTCATCGGCACCGGCGAAAAGACGGGCGACTTCGACACCTTTTATCCCGACCGGCTGGCTTCCCGCATCCTCGGCATGGGCGACGTCGTCTCTCTCGTGGAAAAGGCGCAGGAGAACATCGACCAGAAGGAAGCGGAGCGCATGGCCGAGAAGATGCGCAAGGCGGACTTCAACTTGGAGGACTTTCTGGCGCAGATGCAGCAGGTGAAAAAGATGGGCTCGATGCAGAGCATTATCGGCATGATGCCCGGCATGAGCGGCGTCGACGTGGGTCCGGATGCCGAGAAGCAACTCGGGCGCACGGAAGCCATCATCCACTCGATGACGATCCAGGAACGCCGCAAGCCCGAGGTCCTGAACGGCAGCCGCCGCCAGCGCATCGCCAACGGCGCCGGCGTGAAGATCGTCGACGTCAACCAGCTCCTGAAGCAGTTTCAACAAATGCAGAAGATGATGAAAATGATGAAGGGCGGCGGTGGCAAAAAGATGATGCGCCAGATGGAAATGATGCAGCGCCAGGGCAAGGGCGGCTTCCCCGGGATGTAGCGCCGTGGCGGCGCGGAGAACGCTGTTCGAAGTTCGCCTGAACCTGCATATCCGGCCCCCATCCCGCACTCCGATCTGCGATCTCCGAACTGCGAAATCATGGCCCGCGAAACCTGCTACCGCTGCTTCTGGCCCAAGAGCCTCTGCTGGTGTCCGTCCATTCAGGCGATGCCGACGCGGACCAAATTCGTGTTCCTCATGCACCCAAAGGAATACAAACAGGAGAAAGCCGCGACCGGCCGACTCACTCATCTCTGCCTCGCGCACAGTGAAATTCACGTGGGCACGGACTTTGACCACCATGAGCAGGTGCAGGCGTTGCTCAACGATTCCCGCAATCTGCCCTTGCTCGTTTATCCGGGCGCGGAAGCTCGCAATCTTTCCACCGGCGGACTGACTCCCGCCGAATTGGGCGAGCGCCAGCTGGTGCTTTTTCTCATCGATGCGACCTGGGCCGGGGCGCGCAAGATGCTCCGCCTCAGTCCCAGCCTGCAGCGACTGCCGCGGGCGATGTTCACGGCCACTTCCCTGAGCCGCTACGTGATCAAGCAGCAGCCACAGGCCGGCTGTCTCTCAACCCTTGAAGCGACGCATGAACTGCTGGTCGCGCTCGAACACGCGGGTCTCGACCGCTATCCCCTGCCAGAGCAATTGCTCACGCTCTTTCAACGCATGCAGGACTACCAGATTCGCTGCGCCACAGATCCCAACCGCGCGGGATATCGGCGAAAGCCGTACAGCCAGCCGGCTCAACGCACGCCGCAGCGTGGCGCCAGTGCGCGGCGCAATCGCTTCATCCCCGAATCCGGCCAAGCTCAGTCGGAGAGCACCACGGAAAGCGTCCGAACGTTGCAATAGAACGTCTGCCGTGAAGTGAGATTTTCCGGAGCACACCAGCGAACGACTCGGCGACCTCCCGGGCAAACAACACGGCTTCCTCCGAGCCGCAAAAGACCAGCGACCCGGGCCGATCGGATTCCGGGTGGAGTGACTCGGCCACCGGGAGCACCGGTCCCATGCAGCTTAGGCGATTCGGACCACCAGGGTCTGCTCGCCCAGCGTGACCTTGTCGCCCGCGTGCAGCTTTTTTCGCTTTTGCATTTCGATGACGCCATTCAGCAAGACCTTGCCTGCCGTGATGACCATTTTGGCCTCGCCGCCAGTGGCAGCGAGCCCGCCGAATTTCAGGAACTGGCAGAGTTCGATCGGTTCCGCGCGGACGGCGACGGAGCGCGGAGCGTTGGATTTATTGTCACTCATGGTGGTACCGGGCTTCAGACCAGCTTGGCTTGGACAAGTTTGCTCACTGCGCCGAAGTCGATCAGCGGAGCCTCGGGGCGCTGCTTAAGCGCACCGATCACCTTCCCCATCTCCTTCTTCGTCGTGGCCCCGGTCTCCTTGATGACCTCGACAACCAGTGCCTCGAGTTTCACGGGATCCAGACCCTTCGGCAGGTATTTCTCCAGGATGGCGATCTCGGCGCTGTTGGCCGCCACAAGGTCAGGCCGGCCGCCCTTTTCAAACTCCGTCTTCGCATCGGTCAGGTTTTTGACCGCCTTGCGGAGCGTGGCGGTGGCCAGCGCATCGTCGATCGGCTTGTTGGTGTCCATCGCGGCGCGCTGAATCGCAGCATCCGCGGTGCGGAGGGCCAGCGCCGTGCCGCTGTCGCGGGCTTTCAGGGCGAGGATGATGTCGGCGCGGAGAGTTTCGTAGAGGGTGGGCATGGCACCAGCGTGCGGGAGGTTTTGCGCGTGTCGAGACGGCAGGCGGGATTGCACCGGAGAAATCCGGACGACAGACCCGATGCCGTATGCTAGGGTGTGGCCATGCGAATGACCAATGCTGCCATGTACGCCCGGGTACTGGCCGGGGACGCGTCCTACAACGGACGTTTCTTCACCGGGGTCCTGACCACGGGCATTTACTGCCTGCCGGCGTGCAAGGCCCGCAAACCGAAGGCCGGCAACGTCCGCTTCTTTCCGACCTGTGAGGCCGCCCGCGAGGCCGGTCTGCGGGCGTGCAAAAAATGCCACCCGGACGACTTTGCGCGCGGGGCTGATCCGGTACTGGAGACGATCGAGGCGCTGGTGGCCGAGGTGAGGACCCGGCCGGAGAATTTCACCGACGCGCGGGCTATCGTGCGCCGGTCGGGCTTTGGGGCGACGCGGGTGTTCGAACTATTCCGGCAGCACTACCACACGACGCCGGCCGACCTGCTCCTGCGGGCCCGGTTATCAGCCGCGAAGCGACAGCTGCTCGAAAGCCACTCACCCCTGTCCCGCATCGCGGCCGACGCGGGCTTTGAGTCGATCTCGGCCTTCCATGAAAATTTCCGCCGCCTGAACGGTCTCACCCCGGCCGCGTACCGCGTGCTGCGCGAAGCCCGGGCTTTTGCCCTCACCCTGCCCGAGGGCTATCTCCTACCCTACCTGCGCCGCGCCCTGAGTCGGGACATTCACAGCCTCACGGAACGACTCGCCGGCGACACTTACACTGCCGTGGTCCAACTCAGCGACGGGCCGGCTTTGCTCACCCTGCACCTCAGCCCTGAAAGCATCCGGGCCGAAGTTTCACGTGGATCTGCCGCTGAGGCTCACGCTCTCGTGGTGGGCCTGCTCGGTCTCGATGAGGAAACCGCCGCCTTTGCCCGGCTCGCGAAGAAGCTCGGCCTTGGCCGCCTGGTGGCCGGCCGCCTCGAACTCCGCATCAGCCAGACACCCTCGGTGTTCGATGGCCTGCTCTGGGCGATCATTGGCCAGCAAATCAATTTCTCGTTCGCCTGCCTGCTCAAACGCCGGCTGATCGAGCGTACTTCCGAGCTGTACGCCGACGGACTCTACGCTCCGCCCACGCCCGAAGCCGTCGCCGCGCTCGAGCCTGCCGACTTGCTGCCCCTGCAATTTTCCCGTCAGAAGGCCGACTACGTTATCTCGACTGCCCGGCTGATCATCGACGGAAAACTCAACTTGCCCGCGCTCCGTACCATGTCCGCCACCCGGGTCGAGCGCACCCTGCTGGCCATCCGCGGACTGGGACTCTGGTCAGTAAACTACCTCATGATGCGTTCGCTCGGACTGCCCGATTGCGTGCCGCTTGGGGACACCGGCGTGACCAGCGGACTGCAGGCGTTGCTCAAGCTCGAGGAACGCCCTGACATCGACGCCACCCGCCGCCTCATGGCGATGTTTTCACCTTATCGCAGCCTCGTTACCACGCAGCTTTGGCAATTCACTCACCCCATTCCAACATGAGACAATTCTACGACACCTTTTCCACCCCGGTGGGTGACTTCTCCATCGCCATTGATGCCAACGGCTCCGTCATTGCCACCGCCTTCGGCGCCCTGCCCGAACTCCGCGAGCGCTTCGCCGCTGATGAGGTCGTGCAGGACCCGGCCCGCGTCGCGACGGCGCGGGCCGAAGTCACCGCCTATTTCGCCGGCAAAAGTGATGCCTTCACGCTGAAGCTCGCCCCCAGCGGCACTCCGTTTCAGCAAAGCGTCTGGGCCGCACTGCAGCGGATCCCCTTTGGGCAGACGCGCAGTTATGGCGAACTCGCCACGGAGCTCGGCAATCCTGGCGCCTCCCGGGCGGTGGGTCGCGCCAACGCTACGAATCCCATCGCCCTGATCGTGCCCTGCCACCGAGTGATCGGCGGTGACGGGGCCATGACCGGCTTCGCCTTCGGGGAGGAGATCAAGCGCTGGCTGCTGGCGCACGAGGCCACCTCAAGTCCGGTGCTCGTTTAGCCGCTCCACCAGCCGCTGCAGCTTGGCGTGGTCCTTCACGCCGGGCGCCGACTCCACGCCGCTGTTCACGTCCACCACGCGGGCGCCGGATTGCCGGATGGCCTGTCCAATATTCGCCGGATTCAGTCCGCCGGACAGGATCCAGGTATTTTTCGGATGGGCCCGCCGGTGTTGGACAAATTTACTCCAGTCCGCGGTTTCTCCCGTGCCGCCGAATTTTCTGACATGGTAGGTGTCGAAGAGAAAGGTCTTCGCCAGCGGTAGCACGGCCGGAGGCACGCTCACCCCGGGCGGGAGCTTCGGGGCGAGCCAGACGCGGTCGAGCCCCACGGTCTCGACCCAGCTGGTGACCGTCGCAATCGGCAGGTCATGCCGGAAGTGCAGCTGAAAAAAATCAAAGCCCGCCGCGTTCATGGCCGCGAGTGCGGCCAGCGTGGGCTCGACGGCGACCGCGACCTTGCGGCCCTGCGGCAAGTCCGCGGCAAACGCCGTGAACTTCTCCAGCGCCAGATACCGCGGGGACTCCGGATGCAGGATGAAACCGAGATAGTCCGCCCCGGCCTGTGCGGCAAAATCCGCGTCAGCGCGGGACGTGAGGCCGCAGATTTTTAGCCGGATGCCGTCGGTCATGGCTAGAATCCGTTGATACTCGCAATGACATGCTCGAGCTGGGCGTCAGTCAGCTCGGGAAAGATGGGCAGGCTGACGCAGGTGGAAGCGGCCTGTTCCGACACCGGGAAGGAGCCCGGGCCATAACCCAGGTTCGCATAGCATTTTTGCAGGTGCAGCGGCACAGGGTAGATGAGGTCGCTGCCAATCTCATGCTTCGTCAGGTGCTCGCGGAGGGCATCGCGGCGCGGGTGGCGGATCGTGAATTGGTGAAAGACGGATTTTCCATAACCCGGCTGGTCTGGCAGGCGGACATCGGCGAGCTTGATCCCGGCCAGGTAACGCGCGGCGATCGCCTGACGCCGCGCAGTCCACGTGGCAAGGTGCGGCAGCTTGACGTTGAGCAACGCACCCTGGAAGCCATCCATGCGGAAGTTGCCGCCGACGATGTCGTGGTAGTAGCGGCGGTCCGAGCCGTGCACGCGGATGTGGCGGGCCTTGGTCAGCAGTTCCTCGCGCCTTGAGACAAAAGCCCCGCCCTCGCCACAGCCGCCGAGGTTCTTGGTCGGGTAAAAACTGAACGTGCCGGCATCACCGAAAACGCCCACCGGGGTGCCCTGATATTTGGCGCCGACGGCCTGCGCGCAATCCTCGATGACGAAGAGCCCGTGCTGCTTCGCGACGGCCATGATCTCGTCCATTCGCGCCGGCTGGCCAAAGAGGTGCACGACGATGATTCCCTTGGTCCGCGGCGTGATCGCCGCGGCGAGTTTGGCGGGATCGAGGTTGAAGGTGCCCGCCTCGATGTCGGCGAAGACCGGCTTGGCGCCGACATAATTGATGCCCCACGCCGAGGAGATGAAGGTGAACGGCGCAGTGATGACCTCATCCCCGGGACCAAAGCCCGCCAGCATGCAGGCGACGTGCAGCGGCGCGGTGCCGCTGTTCATGCCGAGCACGCGGCCATATCCGAGGGTGCGGGAAAAATTATTTTCAAAGTCCTCCACATCTTTCCCGAGGCAGAACCGGGTGGCGTCATAGGTGGCCGCAAGGGCGGCCAGGGCCTCGGTGCGGAGCGCGCGGTGTTGCAGGCTGAGATCGAGAAAAGGAACTTTCATGGGAAGAGGCCCAACATGGCCGGCTCATCCGGCGTTGGCAATCCGCCAAAGTTCTTTCCTCATTCAACTCGGCCGCGGGACCACCGGTGATGTGTAACGCGAGGACCCGTGCCGGACGTGGCGGCCGCTCACGCCTTGCGCGTGCCCAGCGCCTTCACGGTGGCGGCGACCAGCGGATCCAAACCCGGCTGCTTGGCGGTAAAATCGATGGGGAGACCAATCCTCTTCATCGTCTCACTGGTCTGCGGCCCGATGCTGCCGGCGAGCGGATGCTGCGCGTCCTTGGCCAGCTGGAGCGCCCCGGCTTGGTCCGCAAACGACTGCACGGCGGAGGAACTGGCGAAGAGGATCGCATCCGCACCCCGGGAGCGAAAGTCCGCGGCTGCCGGATCGGCGCCGAGGTCATTCTTGGTCGTCTGGTAAACCTGAAGGCAGTCCACGATGGCACGGGCTTCCTCGAGCTTCGACACGAGGACCTCGCGGTTCTGGTTGCCCGTGACAACCAGGATCTTGGCGTGGTCCAGGCTGCCGGTGGCGATGAGTTCCGCCGCCAAGGCCTCGGCGGTGGCGGTGGCGGGCTGACATTCCACCTTCAGGTGCAGTGCGTTGACGGCCCGGGCGGTGGCCTCGCCGACACAAGCGATGCGAATCAGGCCGAGCGACCGGATGTCGTCGAACACCCGGAGGAATTCCTCAAAGTAAAAGCGCACGCCGTTCGCGCTGGTGAACGCGATCCAGTCGTAGCCGCCCAGTTCGGGAAAAACCTCGGCGAGATCGTCGTTCTTCACGGACTTGCTCACCCGGATCAGCGGCAGCTCCAGGACCTCGGCCCCTAGGGCGGCGAGCTTGGCATGTAGTTCGGAATTCTGGTCGCTGGCGCGGGTCAAGACGATGCGCCGACCGGCAAGGGGGAGCTCATTCATTTTAGTCCGAGGGAGTGAAGGATTCGCACCGCCGTGGCTGACGGAGAGTCAAAATCCGCCGCGGTGAGCGGCAGCCGGCGCAGGCCGGTTTGCTCGTGAAAGAAAAACAGCTCATTTCCGACGGCATGGACACCGAAGGCCGTGTGACAGCCGCCACCCAGTGCGTGCTGGAAGGCCCGCTCGAGGTTGATGCCGCGGGCGGTGGCCGCATCAAACACCGGGGCGAATCGTGCGACGTCGGCCGTGCGACTTTGGATGGCAATGGCGCCCTGCCCTACGGCGGGAACCATCTGGTCGAAAGGCAGCGGACGAAAATCGAGTCCGGGCCAGCTGGTGAAGCCCAGCCGGTTCAGGCCGGCCGCGGCGAGAATCGTGGCATCGGCGACATGTTGGTCGGCAATCTTGCGCAGCCGGGTGTCCACGTTGCCGCGGATCTCCGAGAATTCCACGCCCGGAAACAGTTTCGCAATTTGGAGTCGGCGGCGAGGGCTGCCCGTGGCGATCGTTCTCGGAGCGGCGAGCCCCGCGCGAATCACCAGCACGTCCCGCGTGTTTTCCCGCGGCATATACCCGGCGATGCTGAGTCCGGGAGGCATCTCGCCGGGCAGGTCCTTGGTGCTGTGCACGGCGACATCCGCATCGCCCCGCAACAGGGCCTGCTCGAGTTCGCCGGTGAAAAGCCCCTTCCCACCCTGCTGCTCAAGCGACCACTCCGTCTGCCGGTCACCGGTGGTGACGAACTTGAGCAGCTCCGCCTCGACCTGGAGTGCGGATCGCAGGTGGGCGGCCACAAGCTCGGTCTGGACGAGGGCGAGTGGGCTTTTGCGCGTGGCGAGGATGAGTTTGCTCATGGGAAAGAAAAAGGGGCGCAGAACAGTGTCTGCGCCCCGGGGAATTTGGCAATCGCGGCGTGTTAGTTGTAGGAAGCCTGCACGCCCTTGAGGTTCTTCTTGGACATCCACGGCATCATGCCGCGGAGATAGGCGCCGGTCTTCTCGATCGGGTGCTTTTCTCCCTTCTTGAGCAGGGCGTTGTACTTCTTCAGGCCGCCCTTGTACTCCTTGACCCATTCGCGGGTGAACTGGCCCGACTGGATCTCCTTCAGGATTTTCTTCATCTCGACCTTCGTCTTCTTGTTCACGATGCGCGGGCCACGGGTGATGTCGCCATACTTGGCGGTCTCGGAAATCGAGAAACGCATGCCGGCGATGCCGCTCTCGTACATGAGGTCGCAGATGAGCTTCAGCTCGTGGAGGCACTCGAAGTACGCCATCTCGGGCTGGTAGCCAGCCTCGACCAAGGTCTCAAAGCCCGCTTGCACGAGGGCGCTGGCGCCGCCGCAGAGCACGGCCTGTTCGCCGAAGAGATCCGTCTCGGCTTCTTCCTTGAACGAGGTCTGGAGCACGCCAGCGCGGGTCGAGCCGATGCCCTTGGCCCAGGCGAGCGCCTGCTTCTTGGCGGTCTTGGACTTGTCCTGCGCGACGGCGATCAAGGCCGGCATGCCCTTGCCCTCGGCATAGAGACGGCGGACCATGTGGCCGGGACCCTTCGGCGCGATCATGATGACGTCGATGTCCTTGTGCGGCTTGATCAGGCCGAAGTGCACGGCGAGGCCGTGGCTGAACGCGAGCGTCTTGCCCTTTTTCAGGTTGGGAAGGATGTCGTGCTTGTAGACATCGGCCTGCTTCATGTCGGGCAGGCCGACCATGATGACATCGGCGCGGCGGACGGCCTCGGCGGTTTCGTAAACCTTGAACCCGTGCTGCTCGGCGACGGCCTTGGACTTGGAGCCCGGGTAGAGACCGATGATGACCTTACAGCCACTCTCCTTCAGGTTGATCGCGTGGGCGTGGCCCTGCGAACCGTAGCCAAGGATGGCCAGGGTCTTGTTTTTGAACACGCCGAGATCGGCGTCTTTATCGGTGTAGACTTTAGCGGGCATGGTAGGAAGTGGGGTAAGTTATGCGGGTGAGCGGAAAGGTGCGGCTGCTTAGCGACGGAGCGCCAGGCGGCCGGTGCGGGCGAGTTCGATGATGCCAAACGGCTCGAGCAGGCCAAGGAGCGCGGTGACCTTCTCGTCGTCGCCCGTGGCCTCAATGATGAGGGCGTCGAGGGACAGGTGCACGATCTTGGCGCGAAAGATGTCCTTGATCTGAAGCAGCTCGGGACGGGTGCGGTTGTCGGCCTTGACCTTGACCAGCACGAGCTCGCGGGCGACGGCCTGGCCTTCCTTGAAATCGAGGACGTCGACGACGTTGACCAGCTTCCGCAGCTGCTTGATGACCATGTCGAGCGCGGCGTCGTCGCCCTTCAGGACGACGGTGATGCGCGAGGTGGACGGGTCGTGCATCGGGGCGACGTTGAGGGAGTCGATGTTGAAGCCGCGGCCGGAAAACATCCCGGAGACGCGGGCCAGAACGCCGAACTTGTTCTCAACGATGACGGAGATCGTGTGTCGCATGGGTTGGGGTTGGATGGTTGAAAGTGACTGGTGGACGCCGAGGGACTCGAACCCCCGACCCCCTCGGTGTAAGCGAGATGCTCTAACCAACTGAGCTAGGCGTCCGAACCGAGGGTGCAGCTAAGCGATTGCCGGGCGGTTATGACAAGGAATTATTCCGCCCCGACCCCCGTGAGTTATGTCATAACCGCGGCCCCTTTGGCCGGAGCAGGCCCTCGCGGATCATGAGCTCGGCGTTCTGCAGGGCGTTTAATGCCGCACCTTTCCAGAGGTTGTCGCCGGTAACCCAAAACGAGAGGCCGTTGTCGAGCGCGGTGTCGATGCGGATGCGACCAACGCCACACTTCACCTGCTCCGCAAAGTCCAGCGGAGTCGGATATTTGGACTCGGCCGGTTCGTCGACGAGCTGCGCGCCCGGGAATGCCGCGATGGCGGCCTGGGCGGCGGCCACACTGACGGGACGCTCAAACTCGGCTTGGACGGCAATCGAATGCGCGCGCACGACCGGCACGCGGACGCAGGTGGCCGAGACGCGAAGTTGCGGGAGGCCCATGATCTTACGGCTCTCAAGCATCATTTTGGTCTCCTCGCCGGTGTACCCGTCCGGGCCGAAGGTATCGACCTGCGGGATCGCGTTGAAGGCGATTTGATAGCGGTAAACCTTGGGGGTGATCGGCTGGCCCGCGACGTGCGCCTGCACCTGACGCTCCAACTCGCGCACGGCCTCGGCGCCGGTGCCGGAAACCGACTGGTAGGTGGAGCAAAAGTAACGCTTAAGGCCAAACGCCTGGTGCAGGGGCCACAGGCCCATGAGGGTGACGGCGGTGGAGCAATTGGGGTTGGCGATGATCCCTTGGTGGGTGCGCAGCGCCTCGGGGTTGATCTCGGGAATGACCAGCGGGACATTCGGGTCCATCCGCAGGGCCGAGCTCTTGTCGATCACGAGGCAGCCCGCCTTGACCGCATCGGGCGCGAGGGCGCGGGTGACGGTCCCCCCCGCGGCGAAGAACGCCACGTCGATGTCGCCGAACACTCCCGGCCGGGCCTCTTCAATCGTGATTTTCTTGCCGTCAAACTCCACGGCCTTGCCCGCGGACCGCGCCGAGGCGAACAGCCGCAGCGTGCCCACGGGGAATTTTCTTTGCGCCAGGAGCCGAAGCAGCTCTTGACCCACGGCGCCCGTGGCGCCGACGATGCCGACTGTGAAGGATGATGTTTTCACGATGAATTCTCCAATTGAACAGGTCACCAAAACCTGCGCCCGCCTCGGTATCAAGCCCGCAGCGCGGATTCTTGCCGTGCGGCTCGGCGCCCAGACCCTGCAGTTTTTCCGCGGACGAAAACTGGTCCGGAGCTACGCGGTCTCCACCTCCCGCCAGCCGCCCTCGAACATCAAGGACTCGCTCGGCACGCCGCGCGGCCTCCACGAGATCGCCGAGCGCATCGGCGAGGGCCAGCCGCCCGGGGTGGTGTTCAAGTCCCGCGTGCCCACCGGCAAGCACTACTCCGAATTTCCCGACGCCGATACGAACACGAATTTCATCACCACGCGCATCCTCTGGCTCCGCGGTCTGGAGCCGGGGGTGAACCTCGGCGGCAACGTGGATACCCACGGCCGCTATGTTTACCTTCACGGCACCAACCACGAGGATCGCATCGGGGAGCGGATGAGCGCCGGCTGCGTGCTGATGCGCAACACCGAGATCATCGAGCTCTTCGACCAGGTGCGCTCCGGTGACCAGGTCTGGATCATGGACTAGGCGTGGCGGCCGAAGCGCAGGCGCAGCGTGTTGAGGCAGACCACCACGGTGCTGCCTTCGTGGGCCGCCACACCGACTGCGAGCGGCACCGCGCCGAACAAACTGTCGCGATCACCGTCACGCACCCCCATGGCCATGCCGACATCCGCGGCGGCGAGACACGGCGCATCATTCACGCCGTCACCCACCATTGCGACTTTGCGCCCACCTCCACTCTGGCGGAGCTCCATGATCGCCTCGTCCTTCTGTGCGGCAAAAGATTGGCGTGCACCTCGCCGAGCCCGAGTTCCCGCGCCACCGCTTCGGCGGCCTGTCGCCGGTTTTGCGTGGTGGGGTCCACCCGGACAGCGCTGACGGCCGGCTGCGATCGCAGAAACTGCACCCGTTCACGCGCCCAGTTCGCATCATGGTCATTTGAGGGCACTCCACCGGGCCAAGGCCGGAGACGCCCGGCCCGCAAATTCATTTGCACCCCCGGGGGCCCGATTCATTGGTTGGCGGATTCAGTCTCATGATTGGCCTGCACGACGACACCGACTCCTCACCCCCGCCCCCGCCGCCGAGTCACGCGCCCGAGTTTGCCGCCAAAATCTTCGCCGAGGGCGGGTGGCTGCACGAGGGTCTGCAGCTGGAGCATCGCCCCCAGCAGGAACAGATGGCGCGCACCGTCGCCGCCGCCATGAAGGCCGATGCGCCCCTCCTGTTCGAAGCTGGCACCGGCGTCGGCAAATCCCTCGCCTACCTCCTGCCCGGCATCATCCATGCCATGGACCAGTCGCGCCAGCTGATCGTCTCCACCCACACGATTTCGCTGCAGGAACAGCTCGAGTCAAAGGATCTGCCCCTTTGCCGCCGCGTGTTTCGCTCCACGCCGGAACTCCAGCCTTACGCCGATTTCAAGAGCGCGGTGCTGGTGGGAAAGTCGAACTACCTCTGCACCACCCGGCTGGCGGCGGCCCTGCGGGACAAGCAGGAGCTGTTCGCCTCGCCCGAGCACAGCGAACTCCAACGCATCGCGGCCTGGGCGGAGACCTCCCGCGACGGTCTGCGCCATGAGCTCTCCCCCGCCCCGGCACCGGAAGTCTGGGAATGGGTTTCCGCCGATTCCTCCGCCTGCTCACGCAAACACTGCGACGGGGAGCGCTGCTTTTACCAGCGCGTCCGGGCCCGGCTGCGCATGGCCCAGGTGATCATCGTCAATCACTCGCTCCTGTTTGCGCACCTCAATGCCGGCGGCGCCGCTGAGAAAGGCGGATCCCGCGGGGTGCTGTTTCCCGATGATTTTGTCGTCCTCGACGAGGGGCACACCGTGCCGGAAGTGGCGACCGAGCATTTCGGCCTGCGCCTCAGCAGCTACGGCACTGACCGGATGCTCAAGTATCTCTATAATCCCAAGACCCGCCGGGGCCTGCTCGCGAAGCATGGCGGCGCGTTTGAGCAGCAGCTCGTGACCGATGCGCTGGAGGCGGCCGAGCAATTCTTTGGTTTCCTGCGGGACAAGCTCCTCGACAAACAGCCCGTGGTGCGCGTGCGCGACGCCCTCGACTGCGATCCCTGGCTCGATGCGCCGCTGCTTGCCCTGATCAAGGCCGTCGGGGCCCGGGCGGACCAGCTCGACGAGGGCCAGGAACGCGACGAACTGCTTGACCAGCGCGGCCGCCTCAAGACCTACCAGACCAGTCTGCGTCAGTGGCTTTCCGTCGCTGATGATAAATTTGTCTTCTGGCTGGAGCGTTCAGGCCGGCGGCAGAACATCGTCACCCTCCGCACCGCGCCGATCGACGTGGCGCCGTACCTGCGCGAGGAACTGCTCGAGCGCCACACCTCGGTGGTGTTCACCAGTGCCACGCTGGCAATGGGCGGGCAGATCCTGCCGTTTCAGCAGCGGATTGGCGCCACCGATGCGCGGGCCGTCGTCGTCCAGTCGCCGTTCGATTTCGCCCGCCACATGCGAGTGTACGTGGCGGCCGATGTGCCCCTGCCTTCACCCCAAGGCGCGCGGCTTGCGATCGAGTCCCTCATCGATTACATCCGTTTCTGCGTCCTGCGGACATCCGGCGGCACCCTGGTGCTGTTCACCAGCTACCACGACATGCGCCAAGTCGCGGATGCGCTGGCCGCGGAGTTTGCCCGCGAGTCCCGGCCGTTTTTCATGCAGGGCGAGGAATTTTCCCGCACCGAGCTGACCCGCAAGCTGCAGGCAGCCGGCAATGGCATCCTCTTTGGAACGGACAGCTTTTGGGCCGGCGTGGACGTCCCGGGTCCGTCGCTGTCCCAAGTTATCATCACGCGCCTGCCCTTCGACCTGCCCTCGCACCCGGTCACCGAGGCGAGGAGCGAGTGGATTCGCGACCATGGCGGCAATCCGTTCAACGAGCTCACCCTGCCCGATGCCCTGATCAAGTTCCGCCAGGGCGCCGGGCGCCTGATTCGCACCGCCACGGATCGCGGGGTCATCACGATCCTCGATTCACGCATCCTGGCCAAATCCTACGGCTCGCTCTTTCTCGAAAGTCTACCCCAGACCCAGTTTACCAAGTTGACTCGGGAGACTCGCGACGAACAGTTTAACCCGTTCGCTTAGTCTCTCGCCCGGCCACCCTCCGCAATTTCCATGCCCTCGATTCGCGCTGCCGCGCTCACTGACATCGGTCGGGTCCGCCAAAGAAATGAGGACCGCTACGTCCTCGATCTTCCTGCCATGATTTTTGGCGTGGCGGACGGCGTGGGCGGGCTACCCGGCGGGGCGGATGCCGCCCAATGTTCGGTGGATGAGGTGATTGCCGCCATCGCCAACAAGCCGGCGGACGAGAAGCTCGATCTCGTTTCCATCGTGCACCACATTAATCTCAGCGTGCATAATCTCGGCATCAAAGTCAGCCCGAGCATGGGCATCGGCTCGACCCTGACCTTCGGCTACATCAAGGGAAACACCCTGCACATGGCTCACGTGGGCGATTCGCGCTGCTACGGACTGCGCGGCGACCGCCTCCAGTTGCTGACCGAGGACCATTCCGTGGAGAACGAGGCGCGCATGCGCCGCGCCCGGGGCGAGACCGTCTATTATCACGAGGCCAATCGCAATGCGCTCACCCGCTGCATCGGCCAGCCGACTCCGCCGCTGGTCGATGTGATCGACCGGCCGCTCGAAAAGGGTGACCGCTATCTCTTCTGCACGGATGGGGTCACGCGATTGGTGCGCGACTCTGAGCTGGCCGAGATTGTCGAGCGGGACTCGACCCCGGAGGAACTGCTGCACGAGATCATCACCCTCGCCGTCCGCCGCGGGGGTCCCGACAACGCCACCGGCGTGCTGATCTTCGTCGACGACGTTGCGTGAAGCATGGCGTCCCGCGCCGAACAGTTCCAGGTTCTCGTTACCGGGCAGCCGCAGAATTCGCTGTTTCGCTTCAGCCTGGCCCAGGCGTTGCTCAACGAGGCGCGCGCGGCAGAGTCCGTGCCCCATTTTGAATTTTGCGTGGCGAGCAAGTCGGACTGGATGATGCCACGCATCTTGCTCGGCAAAGTCCTGCTCCAACTGGGCCGGCCGACGGAAGCCAAACCCTTGCTCGGTGCCGCCCTGCAACTGGCGATCGAACAGCAGCACGAGGAACCCGAACGGGAACTGCGGGCGATCTTAGCGGATATCTAGAACGGCGGCCGACCGGCCACGGGGGACTCAGTAATACGAAGTGAGCCTAGGATCAACCGGGTGAACCGCGGCCAACGTAGCCCCTGCAAAGCCGGTATCCTGTGCGGGACTACGCTTCATCAGGTTGCGTCATTTCAGGTTTTCCGACGCATTCCAGCCTCAGGAGTTCACCGGATGGCGAATTGCGTAAGGGTACGCGTGGCGCTGATGCCCAATGTCTTTCTGCAGTCCGTAAAGGAACTGTAAGTTGACGCAGAAAGCCTGCATTTCGCTGGCGCGCCCCAAATTTTGGGCTGAAATTCGCCTCATCGTTTTACGGCCCCCAACGAATTACTCCCATGCACATCCCAACACTCGCCGACTCCAGTGTGCCGATGCTTTTCTGGCACATGCTCGCCATTTTTACGGCCCTGGTTCCGATCGTATTGATTGAGGCCTATTCCGCCAAAAAACTGCTGGGCCTCACGATCGGCCAGGCGATCGGGCCGATCTCGGCTTCCAATTTCACCTCCATGCTCATCGGTTTCCCGGTGCTGTGGCTGTTCTGGCTCTCCGCTCAGCAGCTGGTCGGTGGCAATGATGTGCACAGTCTCTCCACCTGGTGGAAGAAACTCTACGCCGTCACGGTCCAGGCACCCTGGCTGCTCCATAGCGGGCGTGACCTCTACTGGATGGTGCCCACGGCGGCGATTGTCATGCTTGTGCCCGCTTTTTTCCTTTCCGTGTGGGTGGAGCGGCTCGTGCTCTCGTGGTTCTGGCAGAACGAAGACAAGCAGCGCCTGACGACGTTCTCCTTCAAGGCGCATATCCCCTCCTACGCCATGCTCGTCTTCTTCTGGTGCGTCTTTGGCGCCTACTCGATGTCCAGCGGCGGCTAAGCCGCAGCCCGCGCAGGGCACAATCCCCGTGGCCAGCACTGCGCAGGCAAGCTGGCCATTTTGGCGTCCAGCCCCGGCCAGCTGTGCCAACCGGCTGACCGGTTCAGGGCTGGGCGCCTGAACCGGTGGAAAATTGGTGCCAGAGGCCGGGATTGAACCGGCGACCAAAGGCTTATGAGTCCTCTGCTCTACCACTGAGCTACTCTGGCGAAGTACACCTCGTTCACGAGGGAATCAAGCGGCGGGTATTACGCTTTGGACGAGCCGAGTGACAAGCAATTTCGCCGAACGCTTGGTGCTCGATTGCGGCCTCACGGTGCCAGACAGGTGGCCTGCATCCGCGGCACTACTACCCGACTGGCCGGGAAAATGCCGGCTGCTCTCCCCTTGACAGTCTATGAGACGACTTGCTCGATGGTTCGACTTGTTAAGCGTCGCAACCATGCCGCAAACCCGCCTTATTGCCCACTTTCTCGCCGGCGTCCTCCTTATCCTTGGATCCGGTTGCGCAAACGTGCCTAGTTCCTCTTCCGACGGCGTCTACCAGTCTCCGGTGCCGGGCCGCACGGCGGCCTATCTCAAGGGGACAAACTCCAGTGAAGGCGGGCTCTTTGGCGCCGATCATCGGGCGTTTGCCTTCATGGTCGACATGCAGTGGGTCCGGGATGCGGCCGACCAATGGGATCATCCTCTGGCGCTCGCCCCGGGGCATCACACCATCGGAGTGGAATACTCGTATTCGAACTTCATCGCCCGGGTGGATCTGCCCCTGGAAGCCAAACCCGAGGTCACCTACCAGATCATGCTGGGGGACGGCCATGAGGACGGTCCGGATGGCCGCCTTTTCTGCGAGTTCTGGATTGTCGACACGTCGACCGGGAAAGCGGTCACCCAAGTCTACCACCGGCAGGTCACGGGCGGTAAAAAGGGCACGATTTTCAACGTCAACAAGTAGCGCTCCTGCCCCAGGGCTGGCCTTCAGCCGGCGGACAACGGGTGTGTTTCAGGCACCGCCGCCATCACGCCCAGTTCAATACAGACCACGGTCAGGGGTTGCTCGCCGCAATTCTCCACCGTCACTTCATTCCAACCCTCCCGCACGAGGGAAACCGGAAACTGGTAATCCTGGCCGACGTGCTCCTTCACGTGGTGCGTGAGTGAGCCGCAGGAAAACAGCAGCCGGTCGTTCGTCGTATTTTCCGCCGTCGGCCAGCTCCCATTGAAGGATACTGGCACCGGGCCCGTCGCGGCGTTCCGGTTGAGTACAATCTGGATCACCAGCCGCAGTCCCCGGTCGCCTGGCTCGGCGCACATGGGCAACCGGAACGACTGCCGCCAGTTCTTCTGCAAGATCACGGGGATTTGGGGCGGCGCTTCAAAGGGCGGCTGGGACAGACCGGCGAAGCCCCGGTCGGCAAAAGTGTAGTGCTTCTCGCGTCCGCGGAGAAATTCGAGGCGGTGGATATCGCGCAAGAGGGCATAATCCGACGCGATCCCAGGGACGTGGGCCTGATCGCCCACGTAGAAATTGAACCACTCGAGACCATCCGCGCCCAGGGCCAGTTTGCCCGCCGCATTGGCGTGCAGCATTTCCGGACTGGAGGAAATATACCGGATTTCCTTGGTGAGGTTGTGCTGGGGTGACCAGGTGGGGATCGCATTTGCCCCTTCCTCGATGACCCCGTAAATCGCGGGGCGATCGCCGACTTGCCGGCGGAGGTCGTCGTGCGGCAGGTCCCAGGCGGTGCGCCAGAATCCGGAGGGACAGAGAAAATCCAGCGTCCCCTCCTGACAGAGCGTCACAATGTCGAGGCCGATGCTTTTCAGGGTTTCGAGGCGACCCGGGATGCGCATGCCCAGATAAAACGGCCGGCCGTTTTTCGCCGCCCGTCGCTGCGTGAGGGCGCGCACCTCGCGGAACCAGTCCGTCATCATCGCCAGAGTCGACGTTGAAACCGTCGGTTCGCAGCAGAGCGGCTGTCGCCACCAGTCGAGTTCGAGGCCGTCAAAGTCATAGTCCTCCACCACCTCGCGGATTTGCGCGAACATGTGATCACGCACTTCCTTGAGCTCGTAGTTGAGGCCTTCCCGATAGGTCAGGTCACCAGCCATGCCCGGGTACGTGCTGTGGTGCAGCCGCATTTCCTTCCGCTTCAAAAGCGGCAGGTTAAAGAAGCTGCCTTGGAAATTCCGGTGTCCGTGTAGGTCGTTCATGCGGATGCTGACCCACGGGGCCACTCCCTGCTGCCGGCAGGCCTTGGACGTTTCCGCCAACCAGTCCACCCCTGCCTCCACCAAGTCGAGGTAGCGGTTATAAAAGATCACCTGCTTGTCCATGAACACCTCCACCTCATCGGGCTTGGTGATGCCGACACAGATGGCGTGCGCCCGGAAGAATTCCCGGTCGCCCCGCTTGTACCCGTCGAGAATCGTCGGGATTACCTTGCTGGGATACCACGCCTTCGAGGCGTTGGCATTGATCAGGAAAGTGTCGATGCCGTTGGCCGCCAGCATCGTCACATAACGGTGGATCACCCGGGCGGAATAAGGGCCGCCTTCCGGCTGCCAGATCTCGGGGTTGTAGAAATAAGTGCAGGTATCGCCGTTGAAGAGATTGCGATGACGGGTCGTGAGGCCACTCCTTGCTGCCGATGAGGTCGGTGCCGCGTGAACGGAAGAAACGGGCAAGGGTGCGCCCTCCATAAAGCGGGGCAGGACGGTGGCGGCAGTCGCACCGAGCGCGGTGGTACGGATAAAATCACGGCGGGTGTTCATAGTGGGGGCAGCTGCGGCGAGCCATCAGCCAGCCGCATGGGGGCGCGAGCTATTGGCTGACGGCGGTGACTCGGAGGGTAAGCTTTCGGTTTGGGTGCAGTCCCAGGGAGCCGCGAGCTTTTTTCCGGGTACCGGACTGGACCTCCTACCCTGCGGACACGGCCACTTTCGTTCATCTCCCGGATGGCGGCTCGCGCCTGCGGCAGAAGTTCGACAGTCTTGCGCAGCAGTTCCTGCGCCTTGAACGGCGGGCGCAGATTGGCACGCTACTGACCCTCGGACGGGAAACCTGGACGGTTTTCTGCAGGTCAGGCAATTCGCTCACGACTAGCACGCGGGCATTGGGACTCATGCGCTTGAGCACCCGGGCCAGCATCACCGGGCAAATGCCCGTGCCAGGGCCTAACGAAGAAAGCGGGATTGAACCTCGAGTGAACCGCGGCGGTATGGCGGCAAAAGCAGGAGCACGGCGCCCCCGGGATGGTCGATGGGCAGGGTCTCGGCGTAAGCCTGATAAAGCCGGCCGTGGAATGGCGTCCGCAAGTTTACGACCGCCGAGTCGCCCACCCGAACAAAATCATCAGCTCCGTCCTGTAAAGTGACGGACCCCCGGTTGATCGTGCCGGAGAGTTCCAGGCCGCTGAGATTGAGGATTCGGAGCGTCCCAGCCTCGTTTCGCTGGGCGGTGTCATCCAGAATCAGCACCCGATACTGAATCGCACCGGGCCGCGCCGCGTTGTCGGGCACTAGCATCAGCAGCACCTTCCGCATTCGTGGTGGGAGCGTGAATTCCGCCCTAACCGCGTCCGTATCGACATCTAAAAACTGCAGTCTGGCCGGTCCCTCATACCCATACTGCGGTGAACGCGCCGTGGGATAAAATTCCAGCCGATCCCGAGCCTTGCCCGGTTTAGACACATAGCAGAGGCGGTCGACTGGCTCAGCGGCAAACACCGTGAAGACCAATTGCCGGGCCGCGGGTGGTTCAGGTTGCGCCGGTATAGTTCCACCGGCCGCCAACCAGAGCATCAGAACCGCGCTCAGATTTCGGCGAGAGCGAGCCATCGGAAGTGAACGACCCGGAAGCGGCGGCCGTAGGTTTGATTGAGCGGAGTGAGTCCCTCTGGCGCGGTCTCGGCAGGCTGAGACGAATCGACGTATTCCGGCTGGCGTTGCACGAGTGCTTCACACCAAGCGCGACCGCCAATCACCCCGGTGACCGGATTGGCTGCGTCGCCATACGCCCGGACACGGAAGGTGTCGGAACGCGGAAATAATACCGGGGCGAGCAGGCTGAGCAGGTCTCCCGGTGTGAGCCATTGGGAGCTGAATTCCGCGACCAGCGATGGATCATTGAGGTGCTTCGCGTCACCCGTCTCGCTGTCGGCAATCGCTTTTTCCAGCAGACTCATCCCGCCAAAAAGTGGCGAGGCATCGAGAAATTCCTCCAGCGACCGATAGGGACCGGATGAGGCAAATTTTTGCCGCAGCAGTGCCACGATCGACTGCGCGAGAGCTACGGTCTGCGTGGGTGTCAGCACGCGAACCCCGCGACGAAAGAGATGAGTGTTGGCCAGCGATGGCACATTCGGAGCGGCCGGAGGCACCGTCGTGCTCGCGGCATAGCCCGCATCCGCATGGTAGGTTTCTTGGCACGAACTGGGAAATCGGAAAAATACCGACGCCCCCAAGGCCACCGAAGGCAGCGGGGCATCCGACGATGTTCCGGAGGTCGCACCGGCCGCGAGGTACGTGAAGTCCCGGCCGGCAATCTGCCGCCCGCCACGGAGGACGGCCTGCCAGGCGAGCGGATTGACCGAGTTAAGGTTAAAGGCGCCTCCCTGTAGCAGGTACTTGGAGGTGTATCCACCCAGGGCCGAAGACGTGAGATCCGACGCCGTAAGGGCCGTGCCGTCAGATTTCCGCCCCACGATCCGCAAGAGGGTGTTGGGTAGAGGCTCCCCGGCGGCCAGATTCGGCGGGCCCACCCTCGCCGTCAGACCGGAGAAGAAATATTGGTCGAACAACTGGTTCCATCGGCCGCCCTGCCCCCACGAGTTGCCAATCGCGAAGGGCGGCATTCCGGCCGTGTGAACTTGCTGGAGGCCGCCAATCGAGAGCAAGGGCCCGCGCGGCAGCTCGAACAGGGGAGCATCTTCGTTGTAGGACTGCCCAGTGGCTGACCCCGCACTCGCCGGCAAGGCACGGTCCAGCAACCGGTCGGGAAACGAGATGGCCGTATAATTCGGATACAACTCCGGCCGCGGTCCGTTAGCTCCCGGTAATAATGCTCCCGCCGGCAGCACCGCCTCACGCGGATCCTGGCCCGGCGTCTTCAGCCAGTCATCAGGTGACGCCGGGCGGTCGACGCCCTCGGCGAGGCGAAATACCCAGCTGAATTGATAGGCGGCCGCACTCACGACAGTCGGCGTCGTGACGAAACTTGCAAAAGCAGGACTGAGATAGGTGCGGAGCAGTTCATGCCCACCGCCAACCAGGTTTCGATAGAGTCGCAGCGTCAGCTGACTCTGCGCACCTTGCAGATGCGCCAGCGCAGAGTGGGACATGATTGCAAACGGGACGACACGCTGCACGCCCTGCCCGGCCGCCGTGCTGAGGTTGCGCGTATAAAAGACGCTCGCGAACCCGGACGCGGGTGGTGCGGCACCCTTGTTCAAGTTTTCCAAAGCACACCATGTGTAAACGCGGCCCGGCAGCCAGGACTGCTGATCCGCCCGGCCGCTTGGTACCCAGGGCAGACTGATCCGCAGCGGCGGGCCAAAAAGTGAGTCCAGAGCGAGGGTCGCCACCGTACCACCGAGCGTATCATTCACCACGTCCGTCACCGGGAGACCGGTCACCTCGAGCGATAAATCCTCGGGCACGAGTGCGCTCGTGTAGGGATTCCACAATGAAACCATCCACCGGCCCCGCACCTCGAGCGGCCGGGTGGTTCCGCTGACTGTCGGGTCGGTGCGGACGTTGAAGGTGAGCAAAAAATATGAGAGCACCGGCGTCACGCTGTGGGTGATACCCGCCGCGGTCAGCGGCGCGGTTAGGCGATAGCGGCGCCGCAATGACTCGCGGGGAGCAAGAGACGGATATGCCGGCGAAATTGCCGGGGTTGCCGGTGACGCAGGATCCTCCATGTAAGCGCCATAATCCGCCCACGCCGCAAATGCGGGACCCAGCAGCTCGGGCTGGCGGGACAAATCCCGCCTTAAACCTCCCGGCTGGGTCTGCGCGAGAACCGCACAATTACCCGCCGACCAGTCCTGGAAATATTGGCGCGACAGATCAGCCCCCAGCGGGGTCACGCCATCCGGCCGGCGCAGAAAAACCATTTGCGTTGCCGCGGTTAACTTCGCGACCCGCGGCGCATTCGTGGCATCACGCGGCTCGAAAATCGCCGCACCAGTCGCATCCACCGGCCCGGCCCCGAGTGTCATCTGCTGGCGCAGCCGCGTCCGGGATTCGCTGGAGTCGAAAGGTGCGGAGGAGAGCTCAGCCGTGCGATCGGCGAGTGTCACGTCCGCCTTCACCCCCTCATCACCCACCCACCAGGCATAATGTCCCACGACCTGCGCGTCGGATTGCCCCGGAAGTCCGTTCGCCAGGATGGGTTGCCGCGGGGCTGTGACATCACCGGCCCTGCCCGCGCTCGATGCCCCAACCAGCTCGACGCCGCCGGACGTCACGGACGGGGAGAGGGCGAGGGCATTCACCCCTTCGTTACCACTGACTAACCAAGTAAGCGGTGTCGGATCGGGCTGCATGGCATCCCACACGCCGGTGTAGTGGCTCGTGCCAAGATCCCCGCCAAAACCTTCCGCTGTCGCCGTGACCCGATTATCCGGCCCGGCAAATTTCTGGAGCCGGCCGATCGCCAGGTTCAGCGCGAGCAACGCGTTTTGGCGCGCCTGGGTTTGGTCTCGGGCGTTTTCCACCACTCTTACCTCAACCTTGGTCCAGGCACCAAACGCAAGCAGGAGGAGCAGGAGTAACGCCAGCAAGCCAAGTGTGATCACCAAGGCGAATCCGCGTCCATGGATCCTGGCCTGCGGACTCTCCGCCGGGGGGCAACGACTGGTCCTCATGGCGGCGCAACCTTCAGTTTGATCCGGCGCAGGAAAACCCGGGAATTCGTCTCTGCCATTCCCCACCAGTCACCGCTGATCCGGCCGGTTTCCAGCGCAGCGATTTGCCGCGCTCCTTTCTCGGTGAGGACGCGCAGGAAAACATCCACCACAGCGGGAAAACAATGCGCGGAATCCACCGTCGCGGATGATTGGGCGCTGAATTCCAGTTCCGCCGCCGGCCGAGGAAATATCGGTTCGAGCACCCGCTCGCCCGATGAGCCATCCGGCAGGCAAGCATAAAAACGCACGCCGAAATCAATCACGTTGGTCGCCAGTAACTGGCCGAACGCCGGCCGGGTCACGTTTCCCGCCGCACCGGTGGCATCGGATCCCGTCGTGTAGGCACCCGAGGTCAGGTCGTAACCACTTTCAAACGACTCCGCCGGCGGGACCTCAGCCCGATAAAAGAGGTAGTCGCACCGCGGACTCGATGGTGTCGGCGCGCGCCGAACGATTTGATACGAAACCGCCACCGGCACCCCCGGCGCCGGTGTGGCCAATTGCGCCGATTGGGCGGTCGTGAAAAATCTCAGCCAGGTTCCCGCGACCCCAAAGCGCGAATCCGCCAGCCGTTCCGCGGCAGGATGCAACGACGCCGCGATGGGCTTAGTCCCATTGACCCAGACTCCGCTCGCACTCGTCTCCCCCTGAATGGTCGCCAGGAGCCATGCCTGACCATCATCCCGGTAGAGTGCGCCCTGCAAATCCTGCTCCAACCGGTCCAACACTTCACGGGCCTGGGCATTGGTCGTAAGCAAGCCCTGGGTACGATTCCATTGGGTAAAAGCACTGGCAATCACTCCCGCCGCAGTCACCGTGATCAAAACGGTGAGCGCTGTAGCCACGAGCAATTCGAGCAGAGTGAAACCGCGATACCCGGACCGCGCGAAACAGAAGACGTGGCGCCGCTGGTCTTTCATGGCGTGAGGGCTGAATGGAAGATCGCCGTCGACGCCAGCGCCGGATCAACCGTCGTGGCCCGGGAGGGATCCGGGCCTGCCGGGACTTGATACGGCCATTTCACCCTGAGGTTGACGGCCAGGTATCCCGCATCTGCCACATAACCCAAGGGAAACGGCTGCTGGCGCACTTCGATCAGGAAGTATCGCTCACTGGGCAAAATGCCCGTGGCCGACCTGTCCGAATCACTTTCCAAACTCACCTGCGTCCCATCACGTGAGGCGACCATGCGCAGGGCGTCAGGGCTTTCACTGGCCGGGATGATCGCGGCCAGCGCATCGAGCCTCGCCGGCTGGCCGGTAACCGACGGCCGATCCCGCAGGCGACCGAGTTCGATCGTGACGGCGTCCACCAGTTGCGCTGCCTGTTCATATCCGGATGAGTCGTCAACCGACCGGCCTATCACGCCCTGCACTGCGACTACCGCCAACACCGTGACCGCGAGCAAACCCACCGCCACGATCACCTCGAGGAGGGTGAAGGCGGATTCCGCCACGGATGGCCCCGGACTAGAAATCAAATCCCGCTGCATCGCTGATTAGGATAGCCACCCCGTAGGAGCTGAGGGCAATGCCACCCACCCGCTCCGGTTGATCAAAAATAACGCCGGTGGAAGTTCGTCGCGCACTCGCGAGCACCAGCTTGTCACCCCCACCCCCGCCCGCCAGGCCAGACGCAGTCAGCGGCCTGACCATACCCAGATATCGGCCGGCCGGATATTCCGATGGCGGCGTGATACTCCCCTCCGGCACCATTTCGAGCGATGACCGGCGGGTGACCGGCCACCCGCCGGCAGGGACCTCACCACCGCCAAAAACAGCTCCGGGCAGTTCCGCAGTCCCCGGGACAAAATATATTCCCCGGGGCAGCAATGTCGCCTCACCGGCAATCCACCAGCGACCGGAATCGGGCGCGGCTTCGACGACAATGGAGATACTGCGCAAGAAGTGCTCGTTTGCGGGATCAGCCAACACGACAAGCATGGCCCGATTCTGATTCATCGCGGCCTGCCCCCGCGCGACGGCCAGCAGGCTCGCAACAGTACCCTGAGCCGATTGGAGCGCGATGGCCGGGCTGCCCTCCTGCAGGGCGAGGCCGCAGATGCCCGCCATGAGCGTCATGATGCTCATGACGGCCAGAAGTTCGATCAGCGTGAACGCGAGGCAGGAACGTGGCGTGGTCATTTCCAGCTGAAAACCAGGTCGTTGGAGGCCCGCCCGTGGCCCGCGGAATAAAAAATCACACCGGCGCGAACGCCCACGGCCAGATCCAGATCGCGGCTGGCCGGGGTCCAAGCCGTGACACCCTCCAGACCGTGAACGCCGTGGGCGACGCCATCCGCCGAGTCCACCACGCCGTCTCCGTTTTTATCGTAGAGCACTGCGATATCCGTGTTGCCAAAACCGTCGGTAAGCTCCGTGCGCCCGTCGTTCAACTCACCCTCGCCCAGGTGATAAAAACTTAACCGCCGGACATTGCCCGCGAGTTGGCTGGCCGTAGGTGGAATCGACCCACTCAACCCCTGACCGGTGAGGGCTCCGGCGAAAATTTCCGGTAGAACCTTGCCGCCACTTCCGCCATCGATCGCCGGATAATAGCCGTATTCCTGCCGGAAAAGATCCATGGCGATCGTCCACTGGCTGAATTGCACCTTGGTCTTTGCCCGTCTGGCCGCAATTCGCGCCGCCGTGGTGCTCGGGATCAATATCGCTGCCAGCAGCGCGATCACCGCCATGACGGTCAGCAGTTCAATCAGGGTAAACCCGGATGATCCGGGCGACGCTTCACCGTCCCGCGTAAATATTCGGCGTGTTAATCGGCGCGGATGAAACGGTGCCACCCCGCGCGCCGGAAGTATCGGGCACGACCTGGGCGCGAGTGGGCAACGGTGCAGTGGAATGGCGGGAGCCAAGGGAATAGAGCACATAGCCACGTAGCAGCGGTGCCGTCCCCACCTGGCGCGTAAAGAATACGTATTGGTAGGCGTTGCCCCAGGGATCCACCAAGGCGTTGCCCTCGGCCGCGGGGTTGGCCGGGTCGCGCAGGGCGACCGGAACCGCCGCGAGCAGGTTGCGCTCATGCAGGGAAATTCCCGTGGGTCCGAGCTTGCCGACGAGCGCCTGATAAAATTTTTCCGGGGAATCTGCCGTTTGTGGGTAGTCGCCATAAGACCGGCGATATTGTTCCAGCGCCTGGCTCAGCGCGGCCAGGTCACTCCGGGCGTGGGACCTGTCGGCCTGCTGGCGCGCACCTTGGATGATGGCGAAGCCGATGAAAACCAACGTCCCGATGATGGCGCTGACCACCAGCAGTTCAACGAGCGAGAAACCGCCCGCGAATTTACGCGACCTGGCGCCAGGGCAGACTGCCGGGGGATGCAGCATGACGCCGGGATGAGGCCCAAGCGGGCCCACCCCGGCAAACGGAAAGAAGCGCGGTAAGCACTTCCAACCAGTCCGTCTCGCCGCTCCTTCCACCTTATTCTTCCTGCTGCAGGGCCGCGATCACGTTGAAATCCTCGAGCGTAGTCGTGTCACCTTTCACCGTCCCGCCCGCCGCAATTTCCTTCAGGATGCGTCGCATGATTTTCCCGCTGCGGGTTTTGGGGAGACCGGCGGCAAAGCGGATGTGGTCCGGCTTCGCCAGTGAACCGATCTCCTTGCCCACATGGCTTCTCAACTCCTCCTTGAGCGCATCGCTGGGCGCGTGGCCCGACTTGAGGGTGACGAACACCACAAGGGCCTGACCCTTGAGTTCATCGGGCCGGCCGACGGCGGCGGCCTCGGCGACCGCGGGGTGCGACACGAGGGCGCTCTCGATCTCGGCCGTGCCAATGCGATGGCCGGAAACGTTGAGCACATCATCGATACGGCCCACGATCCAGAAATAGCCGTCCTTGTCCTGCCGGGCGCCATCACCCGTGAAATAGTTGCCAGGACATTCGCTCCAGTAGGCCTTTTGGTAGCGCTCGTCGTCGCCCCAAAGCGTGCGGAGCATGGACGGCCACGGCTGGGTGATAATGAGCTTGCCGCCGGTGTTGCGGGGAACCTCCTGTCCCTTGTCGTCCACCACCTTGGCGGACACCCCGAAGAACGGCCAAGTGCCGGACCCGGGTTTGAGCGGAGTGATGCCAGGCATCGGTGCGATCATGATGGCGCCCGTTTCGGTCTGCCACCACGTGTCCACGATCGGGCAGCGTTTCTTGCCGATCATGGTGTGGTACCACATCCACGCTTCGGGATTGATGGGTTCGCCCACCGAGCCCAGCAGGCGCAGAGAATCGAGCCGGTGGCGCAGGACATAGTTGTCCCCCCAGCGCATGAACGCCCGGATGGCCGTCGGCGCGGTATAGAGGATCGTGATGCCGTGGCGGTCGATCATCTGCCAGAAACGATCCGGCTCGGGCTGGTTGGGCGCACCCTCGTAGAGAAACACGGTCGCCCCGTTGGCAAGCAGGCCGTAAACGACATAGCTGTGGCCGGTGATCCAGCCGATGTCCGCCGAGCAGAAGTAGCGGTCGTTCTCCTTGAGATCGAAGACATACCGAGCACTGAGCTTGGTGCCGAGGAGGTAGCCGGCGCTCGTGTGCAACACGCCTTTCGGTTTGCCGGTGGATCCGCTGGTATAAAGAATGAAAAGCGGATGCTCGGAATCAAAGGCCTTGGCGGAATGCGTATTCGGCGCGCCTTCCCAAGCCTCCCGCCACCACGTGTCACGTCCCTCGACCATCGTCACCGGGTTGCCGCAACGCTTGACCACGATCACCGACTGCACCGTGGGCGTGCCCACGATGGCCTTGTCCACGTTGGCCTTGAGTTCGATGACTTTGCCGCGCCGCCAGCCACCGTCCGCGGTGATGACCAGCTTGGCCTTGCAGTCATTGATGCGGTCCTTGATTGCCTCGGCGCTGAAGCCGCCAAAAATCACCGTGTGCACGGCACCCACGCGGGCGCACGCCAGCATCGACACGACCGCCTCGGGGATCATCGGCAGGTAAATCGCCACGCGGTCGCCGGCCCCGATGCCCATGTTCTCAAAAATATGCGCGAGCCGGCAGACATGAAAGTGCAGCTGTTTATAGGTGATGGTCCGGACGTCGCCCGGTTCGCCCTCGAAAATCAGCGCCGCCTTGTTCTCGCGGTAGGTGCCGAGGTGACGGTCCAGGCAGTTTTCCGAAACATTTAACTTACCGCCCAAGAACCACTTAGCGTGCGGCACTTTCCATTGCAGCACTTTCTTGAAAGGCTTGCGCCAAACGAGCTCCTCCTTCGCCTGGCGGCCCCAGAATTTTTCTGGGGAGTTGACAGACTCCGCATAGAGCTTCTTATAGGCGGCTTCACTCCCAAGATTGGCTTGGGCTTTGAACTCGGCCGATGGCCTGAACTTCCGGTGTTCCCGGGATACGGAGGTAATCGTCTGGTCTGTCACTTTGGTGGCGGATTTGGGGTTAGGGGCGCGAACTGCGGCTCTTATCCCGCCCAGAGTTTCAAGCGTCAAGCGCTGGTGTGCATTGTCTCATATATTGTATGGAAAAGAAAACTGCGTCCGCTCCAGCGGACACTTCCGCGCCCGTCCCGGCCGCGCCCCCCGTCAGCCCTGAAACTGCCGCTCCGATCCCCGCGCCCGTGGAAACCATCCACGTCGAGGGTGTCCTCGACGTCGACCTCCAGCGCGGCGGCAATGGCCAGCTGCTCGACCTCGCCCGCGGCGGCAAGCGCCGGCCCACCGACCCGTTCGTCCCCAAGGAGCTCATCCGCCGTTTCAAGCTGCGCACCGGCTCCATGATCGGCGGCACGGCCTTCCCGCCCGACGGACGTTTCCCCAATCCCAAGATGCGCTTCATCGAGACCGTCGACGGCGTCGCCCTCGAGGACCGCCGCGCGCGTTTCGATTTTCCCACGCTTACCACCATCTCGCCGAACCAGTTCCTGAAAATGGAGATGAAGGACGGCCGCATGACGACCCGCGCCGTGGACCTTTTCTGCCCGATCGGCAAGGGCACCCGCGGCCTGATCGTCGCACCGCCGCGCACCGGCAAGACCACGCTGCTCCGTGACATGGCCCTCGGCGTCCTCGAGAACAACCCCGAGTGCCACGTCATGATCCTGCTCGTCGACGAGCGCCCCGAGGAAGTCACCGATTTCCGCCGCAGCGTCACCGCCGCCGAGATCTGGGCCTCCTCCAATGACGAGCAGATCGAGAACCATATCCGCATCGCCGATCTCGCCATTGAACGGGCCAAGCGCCTGATCGAGGTGGGCCGTGACGTCGTGCTCTTCGTCGACTCAATCACCCGCCTCTCCCGCGCCCACAACACGGCCCGGAACAGCGGCCGCACCGGGTCCGGCGGCCTCGATGTCCGCGCCCTGGAGAAGCCCCGCCAGCTCTTCGCCACCGCGCGCAAGACCGAGGAGGCCGGCTCGCTCACCATCATCGCCTCCGTGCTCGTCGAGACCGGCAGCCGCATGGACGACGTCATCTTCCAGGAATTCAAGGGCACCGGCAACATGGAGCTCGTGCTCGACCGCAAGAGTGCCGAGATGCGCCTCTGGCCCGCCATCAACATCGCCGCCTCCGGCACCCGCAAGGAGGAGCTGCTGATCGACGCCAAGACGCTCGAGGGCATCCATTTCTTCCGCCGCGCCCTGGTCCAGCAGAAAATCGAGGAGGCGACTGAGACCATGATCGCCCGCCTGTCCAAAACCAAGACCAACGCCGAGTTCCTTAAGCTCATCGCCCGCTAACTTCGCTCTTGCCGCCCGCGCCCTGCGCGGGGCAAGGTTCCCTTCCCGCTCTTCGCCGCCGCCCACTAACCACCACCGCATGCACAGTTTCTCCGAGCAATGTCTCGACATGGCCCGCTCAATGCTGGCCCACAATCTCGACTCGATCCAAGCTGACGGCACGCTTCTTCCAGCGAATGGCGAGCAATCGCGTCCCGATGAACCCGGCCATGTCGCCTACGCCCTCGGAGAATTTTACCGCGCGACCGGCGAGACCACGATCGGCAATTACGACCTGATCGACCTCGCCGCCCGCTGCATCACGGCGCAGATGTTTACCGAACCGCCGGCGGAAAACGGCCTCGCCTACGCCTCGCTCGGCCTGCTCGCCTTCGGTCCCTCCAAGGAACGCAACCCGGTCTGGGAGCGCCTCGTAGAGGAAACCCGCGAGCGCGTGGACAAACAACTGCTCCACCGCAGCGACTACGACAACCACTGGCAGGCGTTCAACGTCGCCCGCGCCGTCGCCCGCTTCAGCCTCGGCCTGTCCAAAAAGGACGAGACCTCCCGCCTGATTGAGCGGATGGTCGAGCGCATCACCGCCACCAGTTCGGCCGGCTTCTTCGACGACGCCACGACGGGCTTCGGCGGCAATTTCAACCTCTACGGCGTGATGTCCTTTGTGTTCATCCGTTCCGCGCTGCAACTCCACGCCAACAGCGGCGTGCGCGACCGCAAGCTCCCGACCCTCCGCACCTACGCCGAGAAATACATCAAGATGATGCCCGACCTCGTCCGCGCGGACGGGCTCGGCTGGGCCTTCGGCCGGGCCGCCGGCGCCTATGGCCAGATGCACTGCATCAGCCTGATCCTGCAGGGCCTGCGCGACGGGTGGATCGCGGACGACCAGAAGTCGAAATACTACGATATCCTCCGCCGGCTTTTCCTGTTTTTCTACGAGACCTACCTCGACCAGGAGCACGGTTTCCTTGACCTGCGCGATGACGAGCGCACCGCCTATTCGCACCACACCACACGCATGGCGAATTTCGACGCCGCGCGCTACCTGTGCCAGTGGTCCCGCCTCGCCAAGACCGCGCACATGCCGCCCGGCACCCCGAAGATCGATCCGCCGCGCACCTCGGGCCGTTTTGTCATCTTCGACAAGAGCAACCGCAAGGAGCAGGGCCTGTTCCTCTACCGCGACGCCGAGAGCGGCCTGCACCTGCAGGTCCCGCTCATCAGCTCCGGCAGCAAGCTCACCAGCGACTCCCTGCCCTTCCCGCACTGCCCCGGGGTCTTCGACTGGCCGAACAACGTCTACCTGCCGATCATGCTCCCCGAGCTGACCTTCGGCGAACACGTCACGATCCCGGCCTTCTACGGCAAGAACTGCGTCACCGGGCTCGGCCTGAAGAACAGTTTCTATTTTCGCTACGAACAGCCCGAGCTCATCTCCACCAAGGAGGAGTTCGTGAAGAATCTCGGCAGCGTGAAGGTCCAGTGGACGTTCACCGGAAGCAAGGTCAGCTGCGAGTTCGCCTATACCGTCAAGCAGGCCGTCACCCTCGACAAGTTTCGCTACGTCCTCGCCATCGCCGCACCCCACTCGAAATACCATGTCAACGGCGCCCTCGCCCTCGGCCCCCAGGGCCAGCGTTGCACCGTCGTGAAGGACGATTTCCAGGGCACCTGGCAGGAGACCGAGGTCGTCAGCGCCGACCCAGCCTACCGCACAAATTACGGCAAGATCCACTATCTGCAGTATCTGGTGCGCGACCATCCCCTCATCATGCGCCCCGGTCATGTCTACCGCCTCGCGGTGAATTTCGACCCCGACGTCACGCACGTCTGAAATTGAAGTAGCGAGTAGCCAGGCGCGGGCAGTGGGCATCGTCTGGCGCCGGTCTTTTTCTACTCGCTACCCGCTACGCACTACTGGCTACTTTTCGGCCATGCTTTCCCGCCGCATCATTCCCTGCCTGGACGTCAACGCCGGCCGCGTGGTGAAGGGCGTCAAGTTTCAGGAACTGCGCGATGCCGGGGATCCCGTCGCCTGCGCCCGCGCGTACGACGCCCAGGGTGCGGACGAGTTGATCTTCCTCGATATCACCGCCTCCAGTGACGAGCGCCGCATCATGCATAGCGTGGTGGCGGCGACCGCCGAGCAATGTTTCATGCCCCTCACCGTCGGGGGTGGCCTGCGCTCGCTCGCGGACATCGAGGCCATGCTGCAGGCCGGCGCCGACAAGGTCTCACTTAACACCGCGGCCCTCCAGAATCCCACGCTCATCGCCGAGGCCGCCCTGCGCTTTGGCACCCAGTGCATCGTGCTCGCGATTGACGCCAAGCGGGAGCCCGACGGCAAGTCGTGGCGGGTCTATACTCACGGCGGGCGAAATCCCACGGACTACGACGCCGTCAGCTGGGCCCGCCAGGCCGTCGAGCGGGGGGCGGGGGAAATTCTCCTGACCAGCATGGACCGCGACGGGACGGGGTCCGGCTATGACCTCGAGCTCACGCGGGCGGTCAGCGATGCCGTTTCCGTCCCGGTGATCGCCAGCGGCGGAGCCGGTACCCTCGCCCACTTGGGCGAAGTGCTGGAGCGCGGGCATGCCAGCGCAGTGCTGGCGGCGAGCATTTTCCACTTTGGCACCTTCACGATTCCCCAGGCCAAGGATTTTCTGGCCGCGCAGGGTGTTCCCGTTCGCCGCTGATCCAGCCTTGGTGCGGTCGAAGATCGGGGTGACGATTTGGTAACAAGATCGTATCAGCTCGTTTCAAAGCCGGGCGGCATTAGTTTCCGGTGCTCCCCTAAGACCGGTTAGAAGCCCAGCCGCGCCCTCCACCCCAACCCATGTCCCGCCCCAACTCAAACTCCGGTCGCCACGGGCTCGGTGGCGGTCTTCGCCGGGCCGACGAGCAGATCGAGCTGTCCCTGGATCCGGATAAAAAACTCCGCATCCAGCGTACCCACGGGAATCTCGTACAGCTGATGGCTGCGCACGTGCTCGAAAATCTGCCGCTCGCCATCGGTCGTCAGGCCGCGCGGGCGCAGCAGCCGTTTGCGCTCCAGCAACAGGGCCAGAAACTGCAGCATCGGGGTGTTGGCCGGGTTCGGCTCGGCCGCCGGATCGCCGAGCGTGACAAAAAGATTTTCCGCCGTGAGCTTGAGCGTGCGCCCCGGATTCTCGTCGGCGCGCCGCGCCTTGTAGCTGACGGTCCAGCTGCAGAACACAAAACTGGGCTTGGTGTAGGCCGCGTCCTCGCTCGCCAGCACGTCATGGCGGCCCACTTCGCCGGTCGCCTCGCGGACGAGATGGGAAACCACGCGGTCACCCTCGGCGAATTCGCGGCCGCAGGCGCGGCAGGTTTTGGCGGAGGGGTGCAGGGTCAGTTCCATGTAACCCAAGTTTTAGGCCTCCGGAAATTGAACGCTAGCCAAATTCCCATCCTCCCATGAAGGGCCGCCTCATTGCCATCGGCGATATCCACGGCTGTCCGCGCGAATTCGAGGAACTGCTCGACAAGCTGGAGCTCACCAAGCACGACCGGGTGATCCTGCTCGGCGATCTGGTGAACCGCGGACCCGACAGCGCCCGCGTCATCGCCCTGGCTCGCGCCCACGCCCGGCTCGCCCTGCTCGGCAACCACGAGTTGCGGTTGCTCAATTACCGCAAGACCGGCGACCCGACCCATCTTAAGGATAGCGACTACGAGACGCTCAAGCAGCTCAACCACAAGGACTGGGCCTATCTGAGCGCCATGCCCCTCACGTACCACGATGCCGCCCATGGCATCGTGCTCGTCCATGGCGGCTTCCTGCCCCACCAGCCCTGGCGCCGGCAACCGGCGCGCATCGTCACCCGCATCCAGGTGGTCGCCAAGGATGGCACTCCACTCAAACGCGCCGAGGATCCCGCCGCTCCCCACTGGTCGGAGCTCTGGCACGGACCGCCCTTTGTCGTCTACGGGCACACCCCGCGCCCCGACGTCTCCCGCCTGAAATGGTCGCTGGGTATCGACACGGGATGCGTGCTGGGGGGCAGCCTGACGGCCTGCATTCTTCCGGAAAAACGGATTGTGCAAGTCCGCGCCCGCGAGAAATACTACCAGCTATAAAGCTCACGGCCCCCTAACCTCCCATGTCCGACGCCGCTCTGCCGCTCTCCTCCGTCCGTGAACTGAAAGCCCTCGACCACACCGGCAGCCAGCCGTTCGTGAGTTTGCTGGTCGTGCGGAAGCTCACCACCAAGACCGCGTCGAACGGCAATCCCTTCTTCAGCGTGGATCTCGGCGACCGCACCGGCTCGTTCGGCTGCACCGTCTTCAGCGACAACTCCGCGTTCGAGTTGCTCCGCAACGCCGGTGAGGGCTCGGTCGTCCGGGTCGAGGGCAAGGTCGACTACTACCAAGGCCGCTTTTCGCCCAAACTCGGCAATCTCACGGTGCTCACCGAGAGTGAACTGGGAGCCACGGGATTGCTCGACAACCTCGTTGAGCTCGCCCCTGAAAATGCCGATGCCCTCTGGTCGGAGTTCAACGGCTTCATCGACGGGCTCACCCACCCCGCCCTGCAGGCGACCACCCGCGCAGTCTTCGATGAGATCGGCGAGAAGTTCCGGTGGGCCCCCGCCGCCCTCTCCATGCATCACGCTTACCGGCACGGACTGCTCGAGCACACCGTGCATATGGCCCGGGCCTGCCGGGCCCTCCTGCCGCTCTACCCCGAGGTGGAGGCCAATCTCGCGATGGCCGGCATCCTGTTGCATGACACTGGGAAAACCATCGAGTACGAAGGCACGCTCGCGACGAAACGGAGCCGCCGGGGTATTTTGCAGGGCCACGTCGTGCTCGGCTACCAACTTGTGCGCAAGGCCGCCAAGAAGGCCAAGCTGGGCGAGGAACTGCTGGAGCGGCTCGAACACATTGTGCTCAGCCACCAAGGCGAACCCGAGTGGGGCGCCGCCGTTTATGCGGCCACACCCGAGGCCGTCTTCGTGTCGATGATCGACAACCTCGACGCCAAGATGGGGATGGTGCAACGCGCCCTGCGCCAGGCTGCGGACGGAGAGGAATTTTCCGAACGCCTGCCCGGGCTGAGCTCACCGTTGCTGACCCGTCCACGACAACCGGACTGAGTCACAGCGGCCGCCGTTAATAGCCGCCCGCTTGCGCGGTGACTTGAGGGCGGGAACTTGCAACCCGGTTATGAGGCACAGGTGATCGGGCGCAGAACACCGAACGGCGGGCACTACCGCTATAAGCTCAGGCTGCTCGGCGAGGGCAAAGGCCTCCAACCGCAACAGAGTGATACGAGTGGGAGCCAACCCCATCCGCTTTACTGCAAATGCTGCATGATCCCCACCATCGGCAGGAGGAGCGCAAGCACGATGAGTCCCACCACCAAGGCCATGAGCACGATCATGACCGGCTCGATGATGGCGGTGAGTGCCACGACTGCCTGGTCCACTTCATCATCATAGATGTCGGCTATCCGGCCCAACATATCGGACAGCGCGCCGGTTTCCTCCCCCACTCCGAACATGCTCGTAACCAAGTGAGGAAAGATGGCCGACGCTTCCAAGGCGGGTGCAACCATGCCGCCGCCCTTTACTCGAGCGTGCACCCCCTTGAGGGCCTCCGATACGTGGATGTTTCCGCTCGTTACGCGGGCAATTTCCAACGCTTCCAGAATCGGCACTCCGCTCGCGAGCAATGCGCCGAAAGTCCGGGTAAAGCGGGCGATTGCCGCCTTGAGCATCAATTCCCCGAAAACCGGCGACTTGATCAGCGCCCAGTCCGCGAGCCGCGCGCCCCGCGGCGTCCGCCGCGCCTGCCTCCCAGCCAGACCCGCCAGCAGCAGCAGACCGGTCGCCGCCGCGAAGTGCTGGTGCAGGAAATTTCCCATGCCCAGGACCATCAGAGTCAAGGGTGGCAATGGCTGCCCCTTGAGCACTCCGCTGAAAATGAGCTGGAATTTCGGCACAACAAAAACCACCAGCCCGAGTAGAATTCCACTCGCGATGATCAGGATGATCGCCGGGTACGTCATGGCGGCCTTGATGCGGCTCTTGATTCGGTCGTTTCGTTCCAGAAACCGGGCCAGTCGCTCCAGCACGAAGTCGAGCACGCCCCCCGCTTCCCCGGCCGAAATCATCGAGCAGTAGAGTTCGTCAAAAATCCGCGGGGACGATCCGAGGGCATCGGCCAGAGTGCATCCCGCACTAATGGCGTCAGCCAGGCTTAGGATAACGTCCTGAAACGCCCGGTTCCGCTCCGCGCGGGCCAGGACATGCAGAGCTCGGTGGAGCGGCAGACGCGCCTTCAGTAGCGTGGCCAGCTGGCGTGTAAATAGCATCAGCCCCTTGCGCCCAACCGCCCGGCCAATCGTGAGTCGCTTCCACGCACTGCCCAGGTTCGGCCTGGTTGCGCCCCGATTTCTGACGGAACCCGCGCCGCCACGAGGGGCATCACTGCCTGCTTCTGGACCCGGCCGCAGGCCGAGCGCGATGGGTGCCACTCCACGGGTCTTAAGTTCCGAAACGGCGATTCCCTGAGGAGGGGCGATGATCGCACCCTGAGTCTTCAGGCCGCTGCCGCTATCCGGAACGACCACCATGTCAGGGTTCGCCGGCATCTTCAGGTGTGCTTTGCGATCTCCTCAAGGGTGGTGACCCCGGACATGACCGCCCGGAGTCCTTCCTCCCGCAACGTCCTTAGGCCCAGTTGGCGCGCTTGGTCACTGAGCAGCTGGGCCGGAGCCTTTTGGCTGACGAGCTCCCGCAATGGCTCAGTCATGATCAGCCATTCGAAAATTCCCAATCGTCCGCGATACCCCGTCTGCCCGCAGCGCTTACAGCCGCGGCCGCGGAAACAGGGGCGTTCATGCCACTCCGCCGGCTTGAGTTCCAACTGGCGCATCAGGTCTGCGCGCGGCTGGCAGGTGATGCGGCAGTCCGGACAAATGCGTCGCACCAGCCTCTGCGCCAGTACCGCCTCAACTGTGGACGCGAGGAGATAGGGCTCCACCCCCATGTCGATCAGCCGGGTCACGGACGCCGGTGCATCGTTGGTGTGCAGCGTCGACAGCACCAAATGCCCCGTCAGTGATGCCTGGACGGCGATCGACGCGGTTTCCAGGTCACGAATCTCACCTACCATAATGACATCCGGATCCTGCCGGAGGAACGCCCGCAAAGCCGTGTCAAAGGTCAGACCTGCACCCGGATTGACCGGCACCTGCATGATACCCTCGATTTCATATTCCACCGGATCCTCGATTGTCAGCAGCTTGACCTCAGGTGTGCTGATGGCCCGAAGCCCGCTGTACAACGTGGTGGTCTTGCCGGATCCGGTCGGCCCGGTGACGAGCACGATTCCGTTGGGTCGATGGATGACCTCCTGCATTCCCGCGAGTACGTCGCCTGGCAGGCCAAGTGCGGTCAGTTCCAATTCCACGGCCGCCTGGTCGAGCACACGGAGAACGACACTCTCGCCACACTGCGTCGGCAGCGTCGACACGCGGAGATCCACGGTCCGTCCATTCAGCGTGACCCGGATCCGGCCATCCTGGGGCGTCCGGCGTTCCGCAATATCGAGATTGGCGAGCACCTTGAGGCGAGAGGTCACCGGAAGGGCCAATTCCCTGACCGGTGAAGTCAGCGTGTAGAGTACACCGTCCACCCGGCAGCGGATCTTGAATTCATGCTCAAAGGGTTCGAAGTGAATGTCACTCGCCTGGTCAGAAATGGCCCGGGTGAGCACCTGATTCACGAGTTGGATGACCGGCGGCTGGCCCGACATGGCCGTGAGATCAGTCGCGGACGGCTCGGCTGCAAGTGCGGCGACTTTCGGTGAGCCCGGCTGGCCGGGGGCAACCTCCGGCCGATTCGGGTCATCTCCATAGTGCAACTGGAGCAACCGCTCGAGCTCGTGAGGCTCGCAGGCCAGAAGGCGCACCTCGCGATTGAGCGCAAACGCGAGGTTCTCGGCCAGCTGGGTGTTTTCCGGCTCGGAGGTCAGAATTTCAAGACTGCTCCCAACCGCCCGCAGCGGGAAAACCCGGTGGGCCCAAGCGAGGGCTCCAGGCAAATGCTCCACTGGATTCCAGGTTAACGCCACCGGCAGTTCCACCATTGCAGGCCCAGCGAACGCGCGGCGCTACCCCTTGGCCGCTGCGTCGGCGTCAGAAATCCGTTATCATTCCCAACCTGAGCTGCATCCGCTTTCTTCCCGGGCGATTTTCTGCCGAAGGATATTACGGTCGGAGTCTGAAGCCTCGCGCGATGGGGCGAAACGCGCCCGCTCCGCCCCGGCACGGACGTGACTTGGCGCCGGTCAGAGCGCCTTCAATTTCGCGCCGACCGCGACAAGCTTGTCCCGCATGAGCACGGGGTCCTGGGCTTTCTCCACGCACTCGTCCGCCGTGATGAGCTCGCGGTTGAACAGACTCATCAGGTGGGTATCCATGGTGATCATGCCAAGATTGGCGCCCGTCTGGATGTCCGAATTGATGCGGAAGGTCTTGTTCTCGCGGATCAGCGATGCGATCGACGTCGTATTGATCATGATTTCATAACCGGCGATGCGACCGCCACCGATTTTCTTGCAGAGTACCTGGGAAATGACCGCCTGAATCGACGAGGCAAGCTGAGTCCGGATCATGTCGTTCATGTTCGCCGGAAATGCATCCACGATGCGGTCGATCGTCTTGGCCGCACCGTTGGTGTGCAGCGTGCCGAACACCAAGTGACCCGTCTCGGCGGCGCTGATGGCCGCCTCGATCGTCTCCAGATCGCGCATTTCGCCCACGAGGATAATGTCCGGGTCTTGGCGAAGGGCGCGGCGCACGGCTTCGGCGAAGCTCGGCACGTCGGAGTGCACCTCGCGCTGGGTCACCACACAACGCTTGTGGTTGTGGTAATATTCGATCGGGTCCTCGACCGTGATGATGTGGCCGTCCCGGTTCTCGTTGATGTAATTCACCATCGAGGCGAGCGTGGTGGACTTGCCGGAGCCGGTCGGACCGGTGACGAGGATCAGGCCGCGCGGACGGTAGAGCAGTTCGCGGATCTTGTCGGGCAGGCCGATATCCCGCAGGCCGAACATCTTGTAGGGAATCTGGCGCAGCACCAAACCGTAGTTCCCCTTGGCCTTGAGCACGGACACGCGGAAGCGGGCCTTCTCGCCGAAGGCGAAACCAAAGTCCGACCCGCCATTGAGCTTCACATTGCTGATGTGGCTGTCGGGCGTGATGGACTGCATCAGCTTCTCGGTGTCGAGCGGGGTGAGCGCCGGCCCGTCAATCGGAGTCATGCTGCCACTGAGCCGGAGCGTCGGAGGCTGCCCGACCTGAAGATGAAGGTCGGAGGCGTTTTGCTCAACGACCAGTTCAAGCAACTCGTTCATTTCATAGCTCATGGTGGGTCCGGGTGATAGGGTTAGCTAGTATCGCCTGCCGACATAGATACGACTTCCGCAATGGTGGTCAAACCAGCGATTGCCTTGCGAGCACCATCCTCACGGAGCGTGCGCATCCCGAGGGCCCGCGCCCGCGCCCGCAACCGGGTGGAGCCTGCTCGTTCGTGAATCATTTGTGAGATTTCATCATTGAGCACCAATAGTTCAAAAACTCCCACCCGCCCGCGATAACCGGTGCCATGGCACGCGGGACAACCGACTCCTCGCATTAGCGTCACCGCTCCGGCCAGCAGCGGATTCAACCCCAACAGGGCCAGCTCTGCGTCGGTCGGAATCGCCGGCTGGCGGCACTGGAGGCAAACTCTTCGGACCAGTCGCTGCGCGAGCACCGCGCGCAGTGATCCCGAAAGCAGATAGGGTTTCACCCCGATGTTCAGGAGACGCGCAATCGCCCCGACCGCGTCAGAGGTGTGCAGCGTACTGAAAACCAGGTGGCCCGTCAGCGAGGCATGGAGCGCGATTTCCGCGGTTTCCTGATCGCGAATCTCGCCCACCATAACGGTGTTGGGCGCCTGCCGCAGCATCGCCCGCAGCGCCGAGCTGAAGGTCATGCCACTCTCGTGGCGCACCGGCACCTGGTTGATGCCGCTCAGCTGGTACTCCACGGGATCCTCCACCGTGATGATCTTGTGATCCGCCCGGTTGAGTTGTTGCAGACAGGCATAGAGCGTCGTCGTCTTGCCTGAACCGGTGGGGCCCGTGGCCAGAATCAGGCCATTCGGCTTCGCGATCAGTTGCTCCAGCGCCACTCGATCGTCATCCTGCAGGCCGCAGTCTCTCAGCCCCGGACGCAAATCCGCCCGGTCAAGAATCCGCAGGACCATGCTCTCGCCATGCACCGTGGGCAGCGACGAGGCCCGGAGGTCAAGCGGCCGGCCCTCGTGCTTGATTTGAATGCGTCCATCCTGCGGCAGGCGTTTCTCGGCGATACTGATGTTCGCCATGATTTTCAGCCGGGAAATCATCGCCTGCTGCAACCGCTTGGGCGCATCTGGCATTTCCTGGAGAACACCGTCGACGCGACAGCGAACGCGAAACCGTTGTCCCAACGGTTCGAGGTGAATATCCGATGCCCGGCGATTGATCGCCTCCGTGAGGAGGTCCTGAACCAGCTGGATGATGCCGGCATCACCGTCAGCGGAAGCGGGTCCCGGGCGCAAGACCTCAGCCGGAGGGAGATTCCCCGTGGGCCGCGAGGACTGTGCCAGCCCGTCGGGCCGGGCGAAACACCGGTCGATTGCCCGCTCAATCTGGGTGGCGGGTGCGAGATAGACCTCGATGTCCAGGCCCAGCAGATGGCGGAGACTGTCAATGCGCTCCACGTCCAAGGGATCACTCACGGCCACTTGGAGCTGGTCACCTAAGCGCGAAAAGGGGACGAGGCCGTAGGACTCGGCCAGCTCGCGGGGCACCAATGCGCGCACCTCGTCCGGCACCACCCGCACCGCAAGATCCACCGTCTTCAGGCCCCACTGGCGGGCCAGGCGCCCGACCTGTTGCCACTCCTCCACTTCTTCGGGTGTCAGCCCGGGCCCGACTGGCACCGGCTGAACCCCGGCAGACGGGATGGAACGGGACCCTCCGCTGCCGGGTGGCGGTTGCAGGACGGAAGCGTCGGCCAAGACGGTCACATGCCGGTGGGAAGCTAGCGGTTGAGGCTCATCAGGAATTCGGCGTTGGAGTTCGTCTTCTTGAGCCGGGTGATGAGCATTTCCATGGACTCAATCGGACCCAGACCCTGCATCGCACGACGCAGGCCGTAAATTCGCTGTAACTCGTCCGGATGGTAAATGAGCTCTTCCTTGCGCGTGCCCGAGCGGTCGATGTTGATCGCCGGGAAGATGCGCCGCTCCACCAGGCCGCGGTCGAGGTGCAGCTCGCTGTTGCCGGTGCCCTTGAATTCCTCGAAGATGATCTCGTCCATCCGGCTGCCGGTGTCGATCAGCGCGCTGGCGATGATGGTGAGGCTGCCGCCGCCCTCGATATTGCGCGCGGAACCGAAAAAACGCTTCGGTTTTTGCAGCGCATTTGATTCGAGGCCGCCGGACATCGTCTTGCCCTGGTTGCCCGCGAGCGCGTTGTAGGCGCGCGCCAGGCGCGTGATGGAATCAAGCAGGATGATCACATGCTCGCCCTGCTCGACCAGCCGGCGCGCCTTCTCGATCACCATCTCCGCACAGTGCACGTGGCTCTCGGGCGTTTCATCAAACGTGGATGACACCACTTCGCCCTTCGTGTGGCGGCGGAAATCGGTCACTTCCTCAGGCCGCTCATCGATGAGCAGGAGGATGAGCTTCGCATGCGGGCTGTTTTCCGTGACGGAATTCGCAATGTTCTGCAGGAGCACGGTCTTGCCGGTGCGCGGCGGCGCGACAATCAGGCCGCGCTGGCCGAAGCCGATGGGGGTCAGGATGTCCACGGCGCGCATGGAGACGTCCTTCGAAGTCACTTCCGATTCCAGCAGGATGCGCTTGAGCGGGTAATACGGGACGAGTTCCTCGAAGGGGGTGACCTTGGAAATATCCTCGGGATCCCCGTTCATCACCTTATCCACGCGCACGACGGCCGGGCAGCGGTCACCACCCTGCGGCGCCTGCACGAGCACCTCGAGGCGATGGCCGCGCTTGAGTCCGTAAAGCTTGATCAGGCTGTCCGGCAGAAAGGCGTCGTCCGGATAGAGGCGGTAGTTGACGTGCTCGTGCACAACAAAGGCCCCGCGATCCGTCACATCAATGTAGCCGCGGTCGTGGATGGGGCGCTTGCTCTCATTCGCCAGCGCGAACACTTGGGCCAGCAGCTGCTTGCGATTGGGTGCCCCGGTAAATTCGACGCCGAATTTCTTCGCAAAGCTGGTCAGTTGGCCCAGCGGCAGCGCATAGAGTTCGTCGAGATAAAGCGCATCGCCCTTCCCGGAAGAAATCTCCTGCGCGAGGGTTTTGAGCGCGGCAAGATCGTTGAAGCGCGAGGGATTCGGCAGGTCACCATAGACCGGCGCATTGCTGGGCGGCGGCGGCTGCGGCGGATGCTGCGAATGAGCCGGCCCACCCTGTCCGCTCTGCCCACCCTGCCCACCGCCGCCACTGGGCTGCCAGTGACCGCCACCGCCACCATGGCGGCCGCGCTTGCGTTTATTGCGCTTCCAAGATCCGCGATCGCCACCGCGATCCTGCCATTCGCCCTGGCCACCTTGGCCACCTTGGCCGCTCTGGTTGCCTTGGTTGCCCTGACCACCTTGGCCAGACTGGCCGCTTGGGCCGTTTTGGTCGCCACCGCCCTGACTCTCCTGGGATGAACTACCACTGCTGGTGCCACCTTCAAAGGAGGGGGACTCAGAGGCGCGCGAAGCCGCGGCTCGGTCAGCGTCACCCGCCGAGGAGGAGGGAACTTCCGCCCGCGCGGACTCAGGCGCGGCGACCGGAGCTGCCGGCGCAGCGGCCGGCTGGGAACTCGCGCCCGATTTGGGCTTCACGCTGCGCGGTCGGCGGCGGGTGAGGCGGGAAATTTTCTTGTCATCGCCGGCGCCGGTATCTGAGCCGGTGGCGGAGGAATCGCGGTCGTTTTTCGGGGGCATATCCATGTTCAAAGCTGAATTATGTGACTGAGGGGGTGCGCAACCCGACGGCTCAGAGCCGGCTTCGATCCTCTCAGCTCACCGTCCGCAGGTCGTGAATCAGTGCGGTAACTTGATCTTGGAGGAATTGGACGCTGCCGTCGTTCCACAAGACAAAATCAGCCAGCTCGATTTTACGCGCCAGGGGCAGTTGCTTGGAGATTCGTTGCTCGGCGAGCGCGTGCGGTAGGCCACGCTGCTCCAGTCGGGCGAGTTGCTGGGGAGGAGCACAGGCGACGCACAGGGTGAAATCAAACCAATTCTCCAGCTTCCGCTCGAACAACAAGGGCACCTCCACGGCCCAGGGTCCCTCCGGCGCTGTCGCCAGCGCCTGGCGCCACAGCCCGAACAACAGGGGGTGCGTGAGCGCTTCCAGCCACTCCCGCCCCGCGTCGTCCGCAAAAACCCGCTGACCCAGCTGCGCCCGGTCCACCTGGCCATCCGGCGTCATCACCCCGTCGCCAAAATGCCGGCGCAACTCGGCCATGACCTCCGGCCGCGGCAGGACCTGCTCGCGCAGCAGCGCATCCGAGTCGAGTCGCCGGAATCCAGCGTGCTCAAACATCCCGGCCACGGTGGATTTACCGCACCCCATTCCTCCAGTTATTCCAATGATCATCCCTCAGTGTTTCCCCTAGATTTGAACTTGCCTGACTTAGGCGCAAATTCTTAATCGCGAGACTTCGCCCGCTGCTTGCCGAAAAGATTATCCCCAAGGCGGAACTGCATGCCTCAACGTGTCGACACCAAGAGTTTCACCGCTGTTTTAGGGCTGACTCAGGCCATCCTTCTCCGGCTATTTCCCGGGACCTCACCTGCCCTGCTGGACCGGCTCTTCACCGATGTGGAGCTGCTTTTTGCCGGCCACCATCCGGGATTCCAAGCCAATGACCTGCGCTACCACGACCACGAGCATACCCTGCAGGCCGCGGGCTGCCTGGCCGTCTTGCTGGAGGGCGCCCAGTTGTCCGGCGAAATTGAAAGGTTTTCCGCCCGGCAGTTCGAAATCGCGATCGCCGCCGCGCTGCTGCATGACTCCGGTTACCTGAAGGCCCGCTCGGATGAGGGCGGCACCGGCGCAAAATATACGCTAACCCATGTCCTGCGAAGCTGTGCTTTTGCCGCCTCCTATCTGCTCACCTTGGGCGTGAACGAGAAGGAAATCGCCAGTGTCCTCGCCGCCATCAACTGCACCGGACATAACCACGAAATCGGCCGGCTGCAATTCAACGACCCGACCGACTGTTTCATCGGCTGCAGTCTGGCCACCGCCGACCTCATCGGTCAGATGTCCGCACCGGATTACCCCCAAAAGCTCGAGGCGCTCTACGGGGAATTTCGCGAATCCGACGAGTTTGTCGCCATGCCCCGCGAGCGGCGCCAGTTCAAATCCGCGCAGGATCTGGTCCGCAAAACCCCTCATTTTTGGACCCAAGTCATTCAGCCGCGACTCGAGCATGATCTTCGCGGCGTCTATCGCTTCCTGGCCCGGCCCTACCCCGGCGGGCCGAACAAGTATCTCGAGGCCGTGGAACGCAACATCGCCACCGTTCGCCAGCATACCAAAAAATTACCCGACCGGCCTAGCTAACTGTCCACCGCGGTGCTGGCTGCTCCGGATGCTCGCCACCTGCTCTTCCGCCGCCCTCCAGGGGATCGACGCCGCGCTGGTTCATGTCGAGGTCAACGCGGGTGAAACCGGGGATCCGAAGCTGTTCCTCGTTGGCCTGCCGGACGCCGCCGTCAAGGAGTCCGGTGACCGGGTCTATGCTGCCCTCCACAACAGCGGTTTTTGGGCCCCGTATTCCCGCACCACGGTCAACCTCGCCCCGGGCGACTTGCGCAAGGAGGGCCCGATTTACGACCTGCCGATCGCCCTCGGCATCCTCGTCGCCACCGGCCAGCTCAAGACCGAGCAGCTGGGCGACTGGCTCATCGCCGGCGAACTCAGCCTGTCCGGCGCCACCCGCCCGATCCGCGGCGCCCTCGCCATGGCCCGCCTCGCCCGCCGGCTCGGCAAGCGCGGCTTGCTCCTGCCGGCGGTCTCCGCCGACGAGGCCTCGCTGGTCGAGGGCGTGGAGGTGTGCGTCGTGGACTCGCTCGACCGCGCCAAGCGATTCCTCGGTGGTGAACTGCAACTGATTCCCCTCGCTCCTGGCGCAGCCCGGCTGCGCGCCACACCTCCACCCGCCGAAAGTGTCGTGGATTTTTCCGAGATCAAAGGCCAGCAGGCCCTGCGCCGGGCCGTCGAGGTCGCCGTAGCCGGCTCGCACAATCTCCTGATGATCGGCCCTCCCGGCTCGGGAAAATCCATGGTCGCCAAGCGCATCCCCTCCGTCATGCCCGCGCCGATGCTCGACGAACAGCTTGAGATCCTCGGCATCCACTCCGCCGCCGGGCGCACCATCAGCGGGGAGATGGTCTGGGGCATCCGCCCGTTTCGCGGCCCGCACCACACGATTTCCGACATCGGCTTGCTTGGCGGCGGCACCATCCCCGGGCCGGGCGAAATCTCCCTCGCGCATCACGGCGTCCTGTTTCTTGACGAGCTGCCGGAATTCAAGCGCTCCGCCCTTGAGGTGCTGCGCCAGCCGCTCGAGGACGGCGAGGTTTCCATCTCGCGCAGTGCGGGGAAGATCACCCTGCCCTCCGCGTTCATGCTGGTCGCCGCCATGAACCCCTGCCCCTGTGGCTACCTGGGGGACAAGAAGCATGCATGCCGCTGCATGCCGGCCCAGATCCAGCGGTACCGCTCGCGGATCAGCGGACCGCTGCTCGACCGCATTGACATCCACATCGACGCCCCGGCGCTTTCCCTCACCGAGCTGCGCTCCGAAAAAGCCGGGGAAACGTCCGCCGCCATCCGCACCCGGGCCCATGCCGCCCGGACCCGTCAGCAGGAACGCTTCACTGGCACCAAGGTCACTGCCAACGCCCGCATGACCCACGCACAGATCCGGCGGCATTGCCCGATTGACTCGATGCTGGGCGATTTGCTGCAACAGGCCATGGAACAGCTCAGTTTGTCCGCCCGCGCCTATGATCGCATTCTCAAGGTCGCCCGCACCATCGCCGACCTTGCCGGCCGCGACCGCATCGAGGCGCCCCACTTGTTGGAGGCCATCCAGTACCGGAGCCTCGACCGGACCCTGTTTTACTAATTGAAACTCGCGCTTGACGCCCGGCGGGAAAACCGAACCCTGTCCCCTCCGATTTTCGCCCTCATCGTCTATCGGTTAGGACATGGGATTCTCAATCCTAAAAGCGGGGTTCGATTCCCCGTGGGGGCACCATCTAGATAGGAGAGGCTAAAAAGGGGACAGTCAGGGGACAAAGCCCCCGTTCCTTTGCCCGTGGCGCGCCTCGGCCTGCATTCCGCTGTCCAGACCCTCACGAGGTCATTACAGCACGCCTGCCGTAGAATCTGGGCCACTGCCGGCCGGCCGGCGGCGCGCTGATCCACCACAAGCGACTGGAATTCCTAGCGTCACACCGGAGGCGGAGTTGGATACCCTTCCCGGCCTACACCTCGCCGTGGTAGATCGGGCGGCGGACGTGCGAAACACCAAGCCGCGGTAGCTGCCGCGGTTGATCGCATGGTAGGATGGCCCCGAAAAATTTCAGGCGCGGCTTGTGAGCCATGCCGCCCACGCTGCCCGAGGCTCCCGGGCAGCAGAGCCATCATGACGATCCATCCATATTGTAGCACGTGCAAGCATCAGGAGATTTCATGGGGCGAGTTCACGGGGGCAACCTTGGTATGCGCCTCCCCCGTCTCTCTCAGGGCACCCCTACCATTGAAGGAGCTTCGTAGTTGCCGTCAGTGTAGTATTTCCCATAATTAAGTGATATAAACACTAACGTGAAACATCTATCCGCCATTCCCGCTTTGGCCATCGCCGTTCCATTCATGCTCTCGACCGGCTGTGTTTCCAACTCCGAGTCCCGCGTAACCAACCCGAACCAGCCCGGACCTGCCGTAGGCAATGCAGTAGGTACAGTGGTCGGT
>Ga0209829_10000104_pt1 | contig 71375 bp, 61 predicted proteins | sample C_140205_EF_Meta_FD_187311 | JGI IMG/M metagenome (GOLD analysis project Ga0209829, IMG submission 187311) | Freshwater microbial communities from Lake Croche, Canada to study carbon cycling - C_140205_EF_MetaG (SPAdes) (version 2) | ecosystem: Environmental > Aquatic > Freshwater > Lake...
AGAAGGTCCCAAGGGTTCGGCTGTTCGCCGATTAAAGTGGTACGCGAGCTGGGTTCAGAACGTCGTGAGACAGTTCGGTCCTCTATCCGCTGTGGGCGTTTGTGATTTGAGGGGTTCATTCTCTAGTACGAGAGGACCGAGAATGACGAACCTCTGGTGTTCCGGTTGTCGCGTCAGCGGCAGCGCCGGGTAGCTATGTTCGGAAGGGATAAGCGCTGAAAGCATCTAAGCGCCAAGCCCATCCCAAGATAAGATCACAATCCATCGCAAGATGGTGCAAGGTCCGGGTAGACCACCCGGTTGATAGGCCAGAGGTGTAAGCACGGTAACGTGTTCAGCTTACTGGTACTAATGACCTTGCCGGTTTATGCAGCCGCTCATTTCTAAATTCTAGGCGTTTATTTTACCTCCTTAATTTTTCTACCCTGAAAGCTTTTCCTCACTTTCTCCCGCAAGGGAGAGTCACTTCCTGGTGATCACAGGCGAGGGGTTCCACCCGTTCCCATCCCGAACACGGCCGTTAAGCCCTCAGCCGCCAATGGTAGTTGGACGTTAGGTCCCGCGAGAGTAGGTTGTTGCCAGGTTATGGCCCGGTTCTTCGAAAGAAGGACCGGGCCTCTTTTTTGTCCGGATACCGGCACCCACTGCAACCGAGCGAGGGTGCCAGGCAGTCAATACACGCTGGGGCAGCAACCGCCCGCATTTCCGGGCTAAAACGCTTTCCGTAAATCTCTAGGCTGAACCGAAACTTAGTCCGCCTGGCAGTCTCGTTTAACCAACTTCTATTCGGCCAGGTGAATGAATCCGAATCGTAACCAATTTGCGACAGCGAGGGTAATTTTAGACCCCGGATGGACTGGTGGCGCAGTTACATTCAGGTGTCCGACAGCATTTGAATTCCTCGGGGCTTGACTGGGCAATGGCACGGGTCTTGCGTCAATCACGCAATTTGCCGACGATAACGCCGACACTAAGTAAGCGAACCTACCAACCATGCAAAAGTCTCACCGTACCAAGTATCTCCTGACCGCGTTGATCGCGTTCAGTCTCTCACTGGCAACCTCTGCCTTTGGTCAAGGTCTCACGACTGCGGCCCTCAACGGCTCTGTCACCGATCGGAGCGGCAGCCCGATTTCCGGTGCGACTGTGACCATCATTCACGTGGAGTCGGGCACCAAGGCGGTCGCGGTTACCCGCGACAACGGCCAATATAACGTGAGCGGCCTGCGCGTCGGCGGCCCTTATTCGGTTTCGGCAGCCAAGACGAATCTGGAAACCCAAGACAAGCAGGGTATCTACATTTCCCTGGATGAAAATGCGGTGGTGGACTTCCGCCTCACCTCCGAGGTGGTGACGCTTGAAACCTTCAAGGTGAGCGCGAGCAAGGACTCGACTTTTGATTCCGGCAAGATGGGCACGTCCACTTCGCTGACGGCTCAGGACATCTCCAGCACGGCTTCGGTTCGCCGTAACATTCAGGACCTGGCCAATCTTGATTCCCGCCTCTACCTTGGGTCCCTTGACCAAGGCGGACAGCTGAGCGCGGCCGGTCAGAATTTCCGCTTCAATTCGCTCCTGATCGACGGCGTCAAGGCCGACGACACGTTTGGTTTGAACAGCAACGGTTTCTCTTCCCTCCGCAGCCCCATCCCGCCCGATGCCATGGAGGCCCTTAAGGTTGACCTCTCCCCCTATGATACCCGGTACGCCGGTTTCACGGGCGCCCTGCTCAACGCGGTCGTCAAGTCCGGTACCAATGAGCTGCACGGCACCCTCTACCACGAGCGCACCGATGCGGACTGGCGCGCGGCGAACCCGGTGACCAAGGTTTCCGAATACTTCAAGGAGCGCGTTTACGGCCTCACGCTGGGCGGCCCCATCATCAAGGATAAACTTTTCTTCTTCGTGGCCTATGATGAATTCCACCGCACCTCGGCTCCGCCCCAGGCCAACTTCATCCCGGATCCGACCCAGCTCGCCGCCATCATCGACCGGGCGCAGACCTTGGGTTATAACGCGGGCAATCTGAGCGCCAGCAACTCCTCGGTGCAACGCACGTTCATCGGCAAGCTCGACTGGAACATCTCGCCGATCCACCGCGCTTCGTTCACCTACCGCAAGAATTACGGTCACGACACCGTGTTCGCGAATTACACGAGCAGCACGTCCACCTCGCTCAGCAACTTCTGGTACCAGCAGCCCCGCAACACGGACTCCTATACCTCCCAGTTCAACAGCCAGTGGACGCCAGACTTCCGGACCGAAGTCGACCTCTCCTACACCCGCTTCAACGGTTCGCCCGCCAACAACGGCGCCGCGTTCCCGCAGGTGCTGGTCAACGGCCTCACCGGCACCCGTCTGGACACGGGCGCGACCATCACCAACGGCGGCGTGGTGTTTGGCACGGAATCGTCCCGGCAGCTCAATCAAATCATCACCAAGGACACCGTCGGCAAGGTCATCGCGGAATACTCCATGGGCAGTCACACGGTCCAGGCTGGCGCGGAGTCGGATTCGACGAAGTACAACAACGCCTTCATCCAGTACACGGACGGTTATTACACGTTCGCGAACCTGGCCAACTGGCAGGCCGGTACTCCCCCCAGCGCCTACCAGCTCGCCAAGCCCTACCCGGGGTACTCGATCAACGACGCCATCGCCCGCTGGAAGTATGATGCCTACGGCCTCTTCCTGCAGGACACCTACCGCGTCAACAACCAGCTGATGCTATTGCTGGGCGTCCGCTACGATTATCCGCACATCGGTTCACGTCCCCCGGTGGCAACCGGTTTCGCGACCGCGGGCTTCACCCGTCCGAATGGTGCGCCGGTCACGGATAACACCACGACCAACAACGGCAACAGCACGACCGCCCCGCGGTTCGGCTTTACCTACAAGTTCAACACCGAGCGCAAGACCCAGCTGCGCGGTGGCTACGGACTGTTCCAGGGCAAGAACCCGGCGGTGTGGATCTCGAACTCCTTCTCGAACGCCGGCTCGGTCGCCAATGCGACGGCCCTGTCCGGCGACCTGCCGAGCATCGTCTTCAATCCGAACGTCACTACCCAGCCGATCCCCGGCGGCGCCCTCGGCAGCCCCAACATCAATATCACGGATCCCAAGTTCAAGCAGCCGGCCCTGTGGAAGGGTAATCTGGCGATTGAGCACCAGCTGCCGTGGTGGGGCATCACGGGCTCGCTCGAGGCTTACCACTGGACCGTGGACCAGGGTATCAACACGGAATTCCTCAACTACAAGATTGCGACAGACGGTGATGGCACCGGTTTGGCCCCGGATGGTCGTAGGCGCTACGGCTCCGCGGCTAGCATCGTGAGCGGCACCTCCGGCAATGTCGCAGGGCGCCGAAACGTCACCACCGGCGGTCCGGTCGGGAATGGCTTTGCCGACGTGCTCTACCTGACGAACACCAAGAAGGGTGAGAGCGACGGCGTCACGCTGTCCTTCTTCCGCCCGATGAAGAACAACTGGTCCTGGTCCACGTCCTGGACCCACGGCCACGCGACTGAGGTCAGCCCGGTCACGTCCTCGACCGCCAGTTCGAACTACTCGAACCGCGCCTCGTTCAACCCGAACGAGGATGTGGCCTCGATCTCGAACACCAACATCAAGGACCGCGTCGTTGCGACCCTGACGCGCAAGTTTGAATGGATCAAGGGCCAGGAGACCCGGTTCACCTTCATCTTCCAGTCCCGCACCGGCCACCCGTACTCTTGGGTGTTCCGCGGTGACGCGAACGGTGACGGCTACACCTTCAACGACCTGCTCTACGTGCCGAATGGCCCGAACGATCCCAAGGTCGCCTGGGCCAGCACCACGGAACGCGATGCCTTCTTCGCCTTTATCAACACGAACGACCTGAAGAACTACCAGGGCACGCACACGTCGAGAAACAGCGAGGTTTCGAACTGGACCCAGACGCTCGACATCAAGTTCAGCCAGGAAGTCGAGCTCTTCAAGGGCGTGAAGACCGAGCTGTATCTTAACCTGATCAACATCGGTAACATGATCAAACCCGGCTGGGGCTTGGATGCGGAAGTTCCGTTCTCCTACCGCCGGGCCGTGACCAGCGCGACCTACAATGCCGCGGGCAACAGTGGTGCGGGCGTTTGGAACTACAACTTTAACTCTGGCACGCTGGACGGTCAGCCGGTGGTCGTGAACGACACGCCGATCTCCCGCTGGCAGGTTTCGGCCGGCTTGAAGATCAAGTTCTAAGCACCGGTATCGGTTCTAGTTTTTACGAGGCGGCCGCGGCAACGCGGCCGCCTCTTTTTTTTGCGCGTTCACGACCTTGCCGGCCGGCGGACTTCGCCGGCATCCGGCTCCCGCCAGACTGGCGCTACTTTCCGCCCTGTAATTGACGCAAGTGCGCTCGGGCTGAAGCCAGGTCCGGCTGGTAGCGCAGGGCCGCCTCATCCTGCACGATCGCCTCGTCGATCTGACCCAATTGGGCCAGGACAACCGCGAGGTTGTGATGGGCCTCGGCTGAGTCGGGCAGGAGGCGCAAGGCTGCCCGGTAGTGCGTCACGGCCTCGGCTGGCCGCCCTGAACGCATGAGGGCAAGCCCCAGGTTGTGCTGCGCTTCCGCAAAATCGACCTGCAGGCCCAGCGCAGCCTCGTATTCCTTGATGGCGTCCTGCAGTCGGTCCAGAGCCAGCCAGATGTTGCCGAGGTTGTAATACAATCCCGCCAGCTGGGGATTCAGGCCCACTGCCGCCTGGTATTGGGCGGCGGCGCCTTCCAACTGGCCCGCTTGCAGCAGGGCGTTGCCGAAATTGTTGCGAATTTCGAGGTTGTCGGGCTCGAGCCGGACCGCCGCCGCATAGTGGCCGATCGCCTCGGGCCCGTGGCCGAGCCCGGCCAAAGCCAGACCGGCATTGTTGTGCGCCGCCGCGAAACCCGGGGAAACCCGCAACGCCTGTTCAAACGCCAGGAGCGCTTCCGCCCGGAGCCCGGACTTCATCCGGGCGTCACCAAGGTTGTTCCAGGCCTTGGCCCGCAGGGGATCCTGCCGCACCAATTCCTCCAGTGTGGACCTCGTCTCCGGCAGTCGGGCGGCCTGGGCAAACGCCACGGCCAGGTTGAACTGGATGTCATGGTCGCCCGGCTTCAGGCTTCGCGCGATTTCGAGATGCCCGATCGCTTCTCCGGCCCGGCCGGCCTGCAGCAAGGCGAGGGCGTAGTCGCTTTGGACGTCGGCATAGTCCGGCCGCAGTCGTAGCGCTTCCTCGTAGCGGGGCAGGGCCTCAGACAGGCGTTTCTGCCGGATCAGGACGTGAGCCAGGCTCGCATGCGCCCGCGCGTTGGCCGGCTGCTTGGCGATCGTGTCCATCCAGATCGCGGCTTCGCTTTGATAGTCTGCCGTGCGGTTAAATGTCAGCCAGCCGGCACCCAGCGCGAGCGTGACCACCAGTGGAGCACTCCACCGACCGGCCAGTTTCCAGACTCCGGCCAGAGTCAGGACGATGATCGCCGCCAGCGGCATGTACATCCTGTGCTCGGCAATGGGTTGGGTAGTCAGCGGCACCAGGCTCGAACTCGGGGCGAGGATCACGAAGAACCACGCCCCCAGGAAACCCAGCACGGGGCGACGCCACAGGGCGGTCACCGTCGCCGCCAGCAGGGCGAGCACGAGCAAGCCTTGCGGCCAGACCTCGGCGGGGCCCTTGGCCATATCCACGCCGTAGTCGAGCACGAGGGGGTACGGCCAAAGCGAAAGTTTGAGATAGATTGTCAGGGCCCGGCATTGGGTCAGCAGATACTGCCAGGGGCTGACCCCAAGGCCGAATCCGGCGATCCCGGCGCGCTGGTGGTGCTGGGAGACCAGTACGGCCAGCAGAAACCAGGTCGAGGCCAGCGCGAGGTAGAACCACCGGCGGCGTCGCCCCGCTTCGCGAATCGTGCCGGCCACGAACGTGCGGTCATACAGCAGCACCATCAGTGGCGCCGTGGCCATCACCTCCTTGCTCGCCATGCCCAGCAGGCAGGACGCAAAGGCCAGCATCCTCCAGCGCCCGGGACGCGGCGACGACACGGATCGCACAAAACAGTAAAGCGTCAGCAGGTAGAACAGACCCACGAGCAGTTCGTTGCGCTGCACCACACACAGGACCGACTCGGTGAGTAACGGGTGCATCAGCCACAGACCCGCCACCCCGAACGCGAAGGGCAGGGCGGCCTCGCCGTAAGTTCCCCTTAGGCCCGGTAGCAGCAGGGTGCGCCGGATGAGGCCGAAAAGTGTCAGCCCCGCCAGAGCGTGAATCACGAGGTTGAACAGGTGGTACCCGCGCGAATCCAGGCCGCCGAGGGCGTAGTTCACGGCCAGCGTCAGGTTAACGAGCGGCCGCCCGGTGGCACCCGCGGCGGTTTGGGGCGGGGACAACGCGTCGCCCAGCGGCCAGAGATGACGGATCGACAGGTTCCGCTCGATCGCCGGCGCGTCATCGAAGAGGAACGGCACGGTCAGGCTGTGCGCGTAGGCGGCCAGGGCGGCCAGCACGAGTACGCCCGCGGCCGCAGCCGGCAGCCAGGGCCGGTTGGAAAAAGAGCTCAGGTTGGTCCGCGCTTTCACGTGGCGGAGAGGAAAGGGTTTTTTCACCGGGCTGGGAAATGTATTCTGCCCCGGCCACGGCGCTCGGGGTGGTGGCGGCGGCTGGGAGGCTGGGCGGGTGGGGGAGTCAGGCGGTCGGGCGAGGGCGGGGCCCGCGGGGATATTATCGTGTAATTATTTCATGATACGCGAGCCCGCGTCCGGGATTTTGTCGCGGATCACCGGTTCCGGCGGCGTCACCTCCGGCCGTCGATCCGCCGCGGGCTTCATTTTCAGAGGGGAAAATTGCACTTCGACTGGTGTGGGGAGAATTTCTCCCTCGGGTGCCCACCCGCGAGACTCGTGCAAGCCAAAAACGCGAAAAATTTCGCGGACTTTTTTCTACAAACCTATTGACGGGCAAAACCGCGGAACCAATAGGTTGTGGTCGCAGCGCGCTGGGACCACATCCTGTTGTGGTTAGCAACGCGTCAGTAACTTCCAGCATCTTTAGTTCGCTTCAGCCATTTTTGCCGTAAAAACACCGTTCTTCCCTTCAATTTTCGCCCCGTCCCATGCAGAAAACCTTCCAAATCGGCAGCAAGACTTTCGTCCTCGACCAGACGAAGGCGGAGGCGGCGTTTGCGGCCAAGAAGGTCATCAACGGTCGCCTGACGATGTGCTTCAACCTGCTCCCGCTGAAATACCAGTGGGCGTACGACCTGTACCGCACGATGAAGGCCAACCATTGGGAGCCGGAGGACGTCCCGATGGGCAAGGACATCGAGCAGTGGCGCGATGAGAAGGCCGTGTCCGAGACCGAGCGCTGGATCATCCGCATGGGCATCGGCTATTTTTCCGCCGCCGAGGGCATTGTCGGCGACAACATCCAGCACGTTGTCCGCGAACTCGTCACCGCGCCCGAGCTGAAGCTCGTCCTGGGCCGTCACGCGCACGAGGAGAACATCCACGCCGACTCGCTGCTTTACATGATTTCCTCGCTCGGCATCAACCCGCACGAGTGCGAGGCGATGTTCGAGGACATCCCGACGATTCTCCGCAAGAATGAGTTCGTCACCAGAGTCTCCCGCGAGCTCCGCCGGGACATCGACCTTACCCAGGCGGCGAACAAGCAGCTTCTGGCCCGCAATATCTTCGTGTTCGGCCAGTGCATGGAGGGCACCCAGTTCTACGGTCTGTTCGGCATGATCCTGTCGCTCTACCGCCAGAACAAGTTTCCCGGCATCGGCCAGATGTTCCGCTACACGTTGCGCGACGAGTCGAACCACATCGAGGTCTTCCGCAATCTGTTCATGGATCTCATCGAGGAGAACCGCGAGATCTGGACCGCCGAATTCAAGGAAGAGCTGCGCGGCCTCATGGCCGAGGCCGTGGCGCTCGAGAAGGAGTTTATCCGTGACTGCCTGCCCGTGAACTCCGTCGGCCTCAGCGCCGAGGACTTCACCCAATATATCGACTACATCGCGGACCGTCGCCTTGAGGGCGTCGGCCTCGCCCCGCTGGCCAGTGGGGTCAAGAACCCGCTGCCCTGGCTCGCCGAGATGATGGACATCAAGAAGGAGCAAAACTTCTTCGAGGGCCGCGTCACCGAATATCAAAAAGCCTCTTCCCTAAACGTCGCCGCCGACGACGAACTCTGAGCATTATTCGCCTGTCGCGTCGGCTTACCTACCCCCCCCAGCCTCATCTCTTTTCCCGTCCGGTGTGATGCCAAGCCTTCTTGGCTGCGCGCCGGCTTCGTCCTTTTTCCGCTTCGTCTCCTCCTTCTTTTGTTTCAATTCAGCTACATTTCTCCATGAGCAATCCTTCTCTGGCGCACGATCTGGCCCTCAAGCGCACCGTCCACACGCCCGTCGATCAGAAACCCCACTACGCTTGGCGCGACGTCATTGCCACTGAAGTCATTGAACTCCCGCATGTTATCCTGCTGTGCCCTCATGGCGAGGAGCGCTTCGACATCGCGGAGGTCGCCGACACCCTCGGCAAGGCCCTGACGAATGTCTGCCTCGCTCGCGGCGAGAAGGATATTTTCAACGACACCAACCGTACCTGGCTCACGCGCATCTGCCGCGAGGTCGCCGGAAATCTCTCCGAGCTCGCCGGCACCACGTCGCCGCTGCGCCTCTCGCTCAACGGCCTCTACGAGCTCATCGAGAAGACCCTCGTCGACAACAACGCCTACTTCGTCGCAAAGAGTCTCCTCCTCAATCGCGCCCGCAAGATCTCCATCGACCGCGAGGCCGCCGCGCAGTCCACCCTCCGCGTCATCCGTCGCAACAACCAGGTCGTCCCGTGGAGCGACCAGAAGGTCGAGATCGCCGTCCGCAAGACGTTCCTCTCCCTGCAGCGCGACTCCGCCCCCGCCGTCGCCCTCACCAAGGCCGTCTCCGAGCGTGTCCACTCCTCCAAGCAGTCCTTTGTCCATATCGAGGAGATCCAGGACATGGTACAGGAAGAGCTCATGAAGTCCGGCCACTTCAAGGTCGCCGAGGCCTACATCCTCTTCCGCGCCCAGCGTGGCGCCGTCCGCGAGGCCGGCGAGCCCACCGCCTCCGAGTCCCCGTTCGGCGCCACGGCAACCCCCGACGCCCTGCAGCAGTCCGCGATGATCGTCGTCAAGAAGGCCTCCGGCGAAAACGTCTTCTGGGACGGCGCCGACCTCCGCCGCCGCATCGAGTTTGCCCAGATCGGCTTGGACCTGTGCCTCTCCACCGACGAGATCGAGGCCGAGCTCCGCCGCTCCGTCTACGACCAGATTTCACAGAAGGACCTGGATTCCACCATCATCCTCAACTCGAAGACCCTGATCGAGAAGGACGCCGACTTCGCCAAGTTCGCCGGCCGCATCCAGCTCACCTACATCTACGAGGAGATCCTCGGCTGGGATATCATGGCCGAAGGCATCGGCGCCCTGAAGGCCGCCCACCAGCGCGCCTTCCGCAAGTACCTCGAGCGCGGCGTCGCCATCAAGCGTCTCAACCCCCGCCTGCTCGACTACGACCTTTCCAAGCTGTCTGCCGTCCTCGATCCGTCCGCCGACATGGAGTTCGACTTCCTCGGCATCCAGACGCTGTACGACCGGTACCTCATCGTGGACAAGACCGACAAGGTCTCCAAGCGCCTCGAGACGCCCCAGTTCTTCTGGATGCGCGTGTCCATGGGCCTGTTCCTCGACGAGCCGGGCGACCGCGAGGGCCGCATCACCGCGCTCTACGACCTCTACAAGTCCCGCCGTTTCTGCTCCAGCACGCCGACGCTGTTCAACTCCGGCACGCTGCACTCGCAGCTGAGCTCCTGCTACCTCTACTACGTGGATGACTCGATCGAGGGCATCATGCTCCGCGGCATCGCGGAAAACGCCTTCCTCTCCAAGTGGGCGGGCGGCCTCGGCGGCTCGTGGACCGCGGTCCGCGGCACCGGCGCCTACATCGGCGGCACCAACGGCGAGTCCCAAGGCGTCATCCCGTTCCTGAAGCTCCACAACGACCAGCTCGTCGCCGTCAATCAGGGCGGCAAGCGCAAGGGCTCCGGCTGCGCCTACCTCGAGACCTGGCACAACGACATCACCGAGTTCCTCGAGCTGCGCAAGAACACCGGCGACGACCGCCGCCGCACGCACGACATGAACACGGCGAACTGGATTCCCGACCTGTTCATGAAGCGCATGGAGGCCCGCCAGCACTGGACCCTCTTCCGCGCCAACCAAGTCAAGGACCTGCACGAGCTCTACGGCATGAAGTTCGAGGAGGCCTACCTCCGCTACGAGAAGCTCGCCGAGTCGGGCAAGATCTACGGCCAGAAAATCGACGCCCTCGAGTTGTGGAAGAAGATGTTGTCTATGCTCTTCGAGACGGGTCACCCCTGGATCACCTTCAAGGACGCCTGCAACATCCGCTCTCCGCAGGACCATGTCGGCGTCATCCACTCGTCCAATCTCTGCACCGAGATCACGCTCAACACGTCCAACGACGAGACTGCCGTCTGCAATCTCGGCTCCATCCTCCTCGACTCGCACCTGCTGCCCACCGGCGAGCTCGACCACGAGAAGCTCCGCGCGACCATCCGCATGGCCGTCCGCGCCCTGGACAACGTCATCGACATCAATTTCTACCCGACCGAGGCCGCCAAGCGCTCAAATATGCGCCACCGCCCGATCGGTCTGGGCGTGATGGGCCTGGCCCACGCGCTCTACCTGCGCGGCCACGCGTTTGCGTCGCCCGAGGCCGTCGAGTTCAACGACGAGGCCATGGAGGCCATCGCCTACTACGCCTACGAGGCCTCCAGCGACCTCGCGGCCGAGCGCGGCACCTACTCGAGCTACAAGGGCTCCAAGTGGGACCGCGGCCTGCTCCCGCAGGACACGATTGACCTCCTCGAGCAGGAACGCGGCGTGCCCGTCGAGGTGCCCCGCGGCGGCAAGATGGACTGGACCCCCGTCCGCGCCAAGATCGCCGCGCACGGCATGCGTAACAGCAATGTCCTCGCCATCGCGCCCACTGCGACGATCTCGAACATCACGGCGACGTCGCCCTGCATCGAGCCCACCTACAAGAACCTCTTCGTCAAATCCAACCTCTCCGGCGAGTTCATCGTGCTGAACCCCTTCCTCGTGAAGGACCTGAAGTCCCGCGGCCTGTGGAATCAGGAGATGATCGACAACCTCAAGTACTTCGACGGCGAGCTGAAGGACATCGGGTCCATCCCGGCCGACCTGAAGGCGAAGTACCTCACGGCGTTCGACATCGACCACAAGTGGATCATCGAGGCGGCCTCGCGCCGCCAGAAGTGGATCGACCAGTCGCAGTCGGTGAACCTCTGGATCAAGACCCCCGACCTGAAGACCCTCTCGCACATGTACCGCGCCGCGTGGCACGGCGGCCTCAAGACGACGTACTACCTCCGCAGTCTCGGCGCCTCGAACATCGAGAAGGCCACGGTCGGCGTGAAAAAGGAAATGCGCGGTGCGGTCGGTGAAGGCGCCTCCGGTGGCCAGAACTCCGGCGACGCCGGTGGCAGCCACAGTGTCGAGCAGGTGAAAGCCGACGCCGCGACCGCGGTACGCTTCGACACCACCCCGGCATTTCCCGGCATCGGTGGCAGCGACGTCCCCGCCTCCCCGCTGCGCGCCCCAAAGAAGGAATTCACCGCCGCCGAAAAGAACGCCTGCTCAATCGAAGCCATGAGAAATGGCGGAGAATGCGAAGCCTGCCAGTAAGTCAGTCCAAACTCTGACCCCCAAAGGCCCGACTCCTGTCGGGCCTTTTTGCTGCCCAAATCACAACAAGAGTAAGGGACTGACTCCGTCTTTGGCTCCGCTTGCAACGCTTACGGTGGGCGGCGGTTGCATGCCGGCTGGGTGGTCCTCAGGTTGCGGCATGACGTCGCCCCTGCGCCTGCCCCGCGTGCTGTTGGTCTCGATGCTGCTGGGAACCCTGGCTGCGCCAGTGGTCGCGGCCGACCCGAAGCCGATCCTGATTGCACTGACCGAGGCGAATGACGCCTTGATCCAGCAGACCCTCCTGCAACGTGCCCCGGAAAGAGGTGCGCGGGGCGTGGGCGAAAAGATCATGGTCCTAGCCGCCGCGTTTACCAACGAGCATTCGCCGTTCTTCCACGATCCCCGGCTGGTTCCAGCCCTCGCCACCCGGATTGACTCGCTGGGACAAATGCAGCGGCGCGACGGCCTGTTTGACATGGGGAATCTCGACTCGCCGCCCGACTCGGCCTTTGTGCTCAAAACGCTGGCGCGGGGGCAATTTTTTCTCACCCGGGACGCCGCCGTGGCGACGCAGGCGCTCCGCGAAAAACTCCAGGCTCTGATCCTCACGACCGCGGAAGGTGTGAGGCAAGGGGGTATCCACACCCCCAATCACCGCTGGGCCGTCTGCTCCGCCCTTGCGCAGGTAAATCAGCTCTATCCCAACCCTGCCTACGTGCAGCGGATTGACGAATGGCTGGCGGAGGGCCTCGACATCGATGCCGAGGGCCAGTGGAGCGAGCGGAGTCCCAACTACAATGCGCACGTTAACAACCCGAGTATCCTGGAAGTCAGCTTGCTGCTCAAGCGGCCGGCGTTGCTGGACGCGGTGCGGCGCAACCTGGAAATGAGCTGGTATTATGCCGAGGCCAACGGGGAGGTCGAAACCGTCGCGTCCCGCCGGCAGGATCAGGATCCCGGCGCGCGGAAATACCTGTGGGAATATTATGTCCCCTATCGGTATCTGGCGGTGCGGGACCAGAACCCGCGCTTCGCGGCCGTGACCCGGCGGCTCGAACGCGATGGCCTGGCTGAAATCGGCGCCGATGCGACGAACATGAGTTCGGCCTTGGTCTTGATGCGGGAATTTCCCGAGATGGCGGGATCGATGCCCCCGGATGCCGCCTTGTCGGTGGACTTCGCAAAGGTCTTCAAGCTCTCCGGCGTGGCCCGTATCCGGCGCGGGGAGATGACGGCCACCGTCTTCGGCGGCAACGACTGGCACCTCGGGTTGGGTGCGGGCTCGGGGCTCTCGACCAATCCCGCTTTTTTCAAATTCCGGAAGGGAGCAGCGGTGCTGGAATCGGTTCGGCTCACGCCCATGTTCTTCACCACCGGGTTCTTCTATCCGGAGGGACTGAAGGTCACGGGTGAGAACGAGTATGAGCTGACCCAGACGGTCTCGGTCCCCTATCATTTGCCCCTGCCGGTGCAGCACCTGAAGCCAGACGGCGTTTATCCGCTCACCCCCGACGGGCGCATTTTCTTCAGGTTGGACTACGCATCGCGGCAGCAGGACCTGAAGACGTTAACGACCAAGGTCGTGGTGCGCGAAGTCGCTGGCGCGTTTGTGCTGGATTTCGATGTCCAAGGCCTGGCAGGCGTGCCGGTGGCGCTGGAACTTTGCTTTCGCAAAGGCGGTACGTTCACCGGCGTGATGCCGTCCACCTCCGGCGAAATCTCCGGTGAGCGTTCCCCCGACGCCGCGGCCGGGGATGACGCGAAGGACAATTTTTTCCTCAAGGAAGGCGTGGGCCGCTACACCGTGGGGGCAGACACGATCACCTTTGGCCCCGGGAGCTATCGTCCGCTGCACATCCGGATGGAGGGTTTGGAGTATGCCAACTACAAGGGCCAGAACCGCGCGGACGGCTACCGCGTCTACCTTTCCGGAGTAACTCCCTTCAAGCGCTCGCTGACGATCAAGTAAACGGCCGCTAGGGCAATCCGACAGGCCGAGCCGAAGGAGTCATGTCTTGATTTTTGACCGGGCATAGCTGGGCCATGCGCAAACGGACTCGTCAAGATTCAAGACATGTCCCGTTCGGCTCGCCCGGTAAGTCAGTCCAGCCACTGACCCTAAAAGGCCCTACCCCCGTCGGGCCTTTTTACTGCTCAAATCACCAGAAGAGTTAGGGGCTGACTCCGTCTTTGGCCTTGTTCGTCTGAGCTGCTGACCGGATCTGCCGGTTTATTTGTCTAATTTTTTGAATGCTTGCAGGGCCAAGTAAAACGCGATGCCAAACAGGACCATGATGAGTGCGGTAAAGAATGGGATTATATCATCCATTCTTTGAATTCCCGATGAGCTTTAAATAAATGCCGAAACAGAGAATCGATGGGACCCAGATTCCGATAAAGATCGCGGCCACTTTCTGACCTTGGAAATAAATGGCCTCCGAGAAGAAAAGGGACAGGAACGCGGCAACGAACAGCAGTTTGTCGGTTGTTGTGAATTTTTTGAGCATGTTGTTTTTTAGAACAGGGAATCGCTGGACTTTGGTGACGGTAACGGAACGGGGTTTTGAGATATCTTAAGTTGGAAATATCTAAGGGACGCCAATCTCGCCGTCCGTCAAATTTTAGATCGGAAACAGTCGGCGGCATTTAATTTCCGAGGGCCGGGAATAAGCCGGGTTCAAGCCGACGGGGTCGGCCCCTAACTCTTGTAGCGAGGCGTTGGGACGTAGCTGACAACGTCCTTCGTATCGATCGCCAGAACGTTCTTTTCCTGCAGCTCACGAAGAGTCTCGGCGACCTTGGCATCGGTGCTTTCCTTGCCCAGCGCGGTCTTGATATGGGCGAGCAGCGCCTTGCGGGTCGAGGGTCGGGCGGGGTTTTCGGGGTGCTGGAGCCGGGCAATCAGTTTAGTGCGCTTATCTGGTGCGGGTTTGCCGACCGGGGTGGCGGGTTTCTTGCTCCGAGCTAGAAAAGGCAGGGCATCGAAGCTGGCCACGCGGGTGACCATCACCTCCTGGATGTAGAGGTGGCTGATCAGCGGGTCGAAATCCTTGTCCTTAGAGACAATGTAATAATGGGCCGCCGGGTGGCGGAGCGCACTTTGGCCGAGATAAAACGCCAGGGTGAAATCGAGGGCGTTGCGGCCGGACGCCCCCATCTCGATCAACGCCACCTTGTCCTTGCCCAACTGCAACATGCGTCCGACGAGAGCAGTATCGAGTTTCCTCTGGGTTTTCCCGACCAGCAGCGTCACGTGCACCGACTGGGTGGCCACAAGGGAAAGATCCACGCTCGGGACATTCTCGAAATCCACGAACACGAAATGCTCAACGGCTTCGGGCGGCATGTCTCCAGCATGCAAAAAAGGCCCCCCGAGCCAAGCCGAAGGGGCAGGCCGAAGTGCTCAGGCTTTGGGGTTTGTGGTTCTTCGGGCAATTCGACCTACTGTGCCTCACCTCTAGGCCTTGGTCGTGCTTTGGGGTGTCTGATGACCATTCCCTACCTCCAGCTCGTCGTCATGGGCGTTTTCGCGTTGGTCTTCTTTCGCGCCGGCCAGATCGAACGAAGCTGGGCCGTGTTGTGGGCCACGTTGTCCATCGCCGCCTCGTTGCTCGCGCTGCGGTTTCTCAGCTGGGGTTTGGGCGGCGTCTTTCTATCGCAGGTGGTGCTCTATGTGGGCATCACGTTTTACCGGATGTGGAAGTCGGAGTAACGCGCGGTGGTGCCTTGGCGGAGCCCATCCCGTTTTAGTTCGGTTTTAGGGTCAGTCTTACTTCGACGCGCAGGAGGCCGGTGGTGCCGGGCTGGCGGAAGGTGAGGCGAGGCTGGGTGGGGGCGTGCAGCCACCCGTAAATGCTGCCGTTTTCGCGGCCGTCCTCGATCGATTCCACGCAACGGTTGCTCGCGCCATGGTACACCATTTCGTTTTTGGTCCGCCGCGGGTCCTGCAGCGGCAGGTGTTCGATTTCGGCGGTGACCCCGGCCGGGATGATGATTTCGGCGCGGGCGCGCCGGCCTTCGATCACGATGCAGTCGCCCTCCCGGCGCATGGGGAGACGGGTCGTCCAGTGAAAGACTACGCCGCGGCCTTTCTCGACCGCCCATTCGTCCGTGATGACAATCAGATCCGGCCGCGGGGAATCCCAGGTGCGCTGCCAGCGCTTGAACCAGCCGGCCCAACCCGTGGTGACGTCGATGGTCGCGTGGAAGCGCACGGCATCCCCGGATCCGACCGGCTTGAGGTCCGCGTGAATCGGGTTGGCGGGTTTCGGCCGCTCCCCGTCACTCCACGGCGTCAGCATGTTGTGCCGCTGGGCCTGCTTGAGTTGCTCCGTGACGGGATTGGCGTAGTCGATGACCCCAAAATCAAAGGCGAAGCTGTCGCCGGCGCACTCGAGCACGAAGTGTCCCTTGTCTTCATGCTGGTGGTCACCGCCCGAGCGGTTGCCCATGATGAAAAGCTTCACGGTTTCGCTCTGCAGCGGGCGGACCGAGCACATCATTCCCGTGTCGGGCATCGAGCAGAACGGCGCCAGCGGCGGCCCCTCGGCGGGGATGTCCCGGTCGAGGCGGAGCGCGAGCAGCATGGGCGCCGCGCCGGAGCGTTGGAGGGATTTTCGGTAAACCGTGACCCAGTGGGATTGCGGCATCAGCCAGGCGAGAAACGCGAGGCCCTCGCTAATCGCGAAGTTGGCGTCGGCGACCAGGATTAGTTCCTGGCGGTCATCGGTGGAAAAAAGCATTTCGGCCAGCCGCTCCGTGCGCAGCAGGGCGGGCGCGATCAGCGACCGCGGATCCACCCCGCGGGCCCGGGCGTAAAGGTGCGCGCACAGGAAGGCCTGGCGGGCGGTGTAGGCGAAATAGGACACGCCTTCGACGTAGCCGCCGTCGGTCAGGAGCGCCTTGGCGAGATTGTCCTGCAGGTTGTCCCATGCGAGGTCGGTATGGGGCCGCACCCGCGTCGGCGGCCGCGGGTAATTTTCGCACCGCGCGGGCATGACCTGCTCCAGCACGAGGAGGCCGTAGATGCGCGCCGGGGAAATCCACGCGAGCTGGTTCCCGTAGTACATGTATTCCCACCACCACGAGGCGTGGCACATCGCGCCGTGGGCGTCGGAGGCGATCCGCCGCAGGACCACATCGCGCCCCAGCGGAGTGAACCATTCCCCGCACAGGTCCAGGATCAGCGCGCAATCCCACGTTGCCGTGGCCTGGGGAAACCCGCGCTGGTCCCACGCGCTGCCGCGGCAGTGCGCGAAAAAGACATCCTCCCAGTGATCGCAATGCACCATGCTGAGCGCAAACCGCGCTGCGAGGCGGCAGAGCCCGGCATCCCGCCAGAGCATCCCGGCCTGCGCGGCGAACGGCCCGTGGAGCGAGAGCATCTTGTTGATGTCGCGCTCGCGCCGAAGAACGTTGGTGCTCCAATATTTCAGGTCTTCGCCGATCAGGCTCTCGGGTTGCACCCGGCGCGCGATCTCGGCCAAGGCGCGCAACTCCGCGGTGACGGGGTTGTCTGCGAACTCCCGCCGGATCTCTTCCAGTTCCTGCGCGTTGACGAGCAGGCCGTAGGTGGGAGTGAAGCTGGGGGTGAACCCGGGCGGTTGCAGGTACTTCTCCCAGCGCTCGTCGTAGCCGGCCCATTGCGCCAGATGGAAGGGCAGGCGCTCGGAGTGCTGGAAACCCAGCCACAGCAGCCACGCGGACGCCGCCGCCGTGCCCGGGTGCCGGACCTCAATGGTCAGCGACGTGAGGAACTTCGCGCCCTCGAGCGGCAGCCACTCCTCGTGCCGGGTGGGCCCGGCGGCCCGGCCGATGCGCCGGCGCGGGCCGGCGTCGGTTTCCGCCGACATGCTGATGACGCTGTCTTCCGGGAGATTCAGACAAACCAAGAGCCGGTCATAGGCGGAGCAATCGAGACGCACGTAGTCGCGCTGCAGGCGAAAAACGAGGCCGTCGGGGGCGGCGCGTTCCCAGTTAACGATGACGAACGCCCAGCTCTGGGTGACCCGCAGGCCCTGTGCGCCCGGCGCGTCGACGGTCCAATCGGCGAGCTCGGCGAGTGCCGGGTCGAAAAAAGGAGCAAAGACCGCCTCAGCGCTGTTGAGCAGGATGGTACGCATGCACCCACGAAAGCCAAACCGGTTGAAGATTGCCCGCGAATTATGCGAGACGCCGCGGATTCCTGAAACGGAGATTATGGCCCACGGAACACACAGAATACCCGGAATAGGCGGGGATCTCGAAACTCACTCAGCTTGCGAAAATATGGGGGCAGTCAGTCCGTGTGAGCGGTGGGTTCCGTCGGCCGGAAAGGGAACGCCACGCCTCACCGCGTCACCCGGGCGTAGGCGTCGCGGACAGCGGTCAGGGCGGGCTTGGGGTGGAAGGGATAGGCGATGTACGCGGGGGAGATCTGCGGCCAGCAGTCGGAGAGGCTCCAGAGGAAGATGCCCCAGCAGTCGGGCTGCCCGGCGTAGAGTTCGATCCAGTACTGCGAGGCCTCCGAGTGGAGTTGCTGCATCTTGGTGATGAGGTCGGCCAGCGACGTGGGTTCCTCCCAGCCGCGCGCCTGGATGCTTTGGAACATCGAGTAGAGCAGGCCGCGCCGGTCCAGCCGCGTGCAATCCGAACCGTGGGTGAGGTATTCCTCGTTCCAAATCGGCCAGCGCTGGTCAGGACTGACGAAACGCTCGATCACTGCCAGATCGGGCATGCCCATGTGGCCGATCTCCGTCACCATCCGGGGACGCGCGCCGGCGAACAGCTCGGCCTTGTACGACTGGCCGTGCGCCCAGAGGTGGCAGTCGCCTTCGAGCGGTGAATTCTGGTCGTACACGCTCGGCGAATAGGGCGACGTCGGCACGTACGGAGTGAGCGGCGCGTGGGCCCGCACGACGTCGCGGAGGATCTCCTTGCTCAGCCGGTTGTACCGGTAGGCCGGGTAGTTGAAACTCATGTCGGCGAGGACGTCGTTCTCGTTGTCGCCAAACCACGCGGCGACGCACGCGAAATGCCGGAGTCGCCGCACCTGGAACTCCGCCTCGCGCCGCGCCTCGGCGAGAAACTCCGGATCCTGCGGGTAGCAGCCGCAGGCGAACATGAAATCGTGCGTGACGAGGATGCCGAGCTCGTCGCATCGGGCGTAAAACGAGTCATGCTCGTAGATGCCACCGCCCCAGACGCGCAGCGCGTTGATGGCTGCGCCCTTGGTCGCGTCGAGCAGCTCGCGATAGCGGGCGTCGGTGATGCGCGCGTAGATCGCATCCACCGGCGTCCAATTCATGCCCTTGAGGAAGATTTTCCGACCGTTCACCGCCACGATGAACGAGGTCGTGCCGTCCGCGGCGGGTTCCTGGATGAGCGTGATCGTGCGAATGCCGAAGCGGCCGCTCCGGCGGTCGAGCTCCTGTTCGTCGCGACGCAGCGTCGCGGCCCAGTCGTAAAGCGGCTGGGCCCCGTGATTGTGCGGCCACCACAGCTTGGCCTGCGGCACCGTGAACCGCTCCACGTGGCGCCCGCCGGCGGGATCGCCCGCGAACTGCAGCGTGCGGGTCTGGCCGGCGACTGTGAGGTCCACCGTCAGCGGACCGGGCGCGCCGTGATTGGGTTTCAGTTCCACCAACGCCTCCAGTTCGGCCGAGCCGTCCGGGCGGAGGGCCACCGTGCTGACAAAGACATCCGCGATCTCGGCGGCGTCCACCAGGACCCATGAAACCGGCTTCCAGATGCCGATCGTTACCAGGCGCGGCGTGATATTCCAGCCGTAGCAGGACTGGGCCTTGCGCACCTGCAGACGGAGCGGGTTGCCGTATCCCCGGACTTCCGGCGACGGCAGACGCCCGGGCGGCGAGACGGGCGAGCCGAGGCAGACTTCGAGACGGTTGGCGCCGGGTAGCACGTGGTCGGTCACATCCACGCGCAGGGGCGTGAACATGTTCTGGCTTTTGCCGACCTGCTTCCCGTTGAGGTACACGGTGGCGAACACATCGAGGCCCTCGAACAGCAAGTGCAGGCGCTGACCCGGGCCGGGGGTGGGCGGAGTGAGGTCCGTGCGGTACCAGTAATCCCAGTCCTCCATCCAGCGGCAGTGGTCGTGATTCGTGCCGAAAAAAGGATCGGCGATCAGGCCGGCGCGCTCGTAGTCGAGGTGCACGTCGCCCGGCACCTGCGCCGGCACCCAGCGCTGGTCCAGCGGCAGGGCGGAACAGGCCACCGTGGGTCCCAGCCACGGCTCGGCATGCATCACTTTCCAATCACTTACCAGCGGCAGGGTCGTTTTCATTTGGCAGGCCAAGGCCGGGGCGGCGGCCCGCCGGCGTCAAATCCAAACTGGGGCGCAAGCCCACGGACGGGTTCACGCAGAGGTGCAAAGACGCCGAGTTCGATCCGGGCTCTGGGACTCGGCGCCTCGGCCTGAGGCCCAATCCGGCTCAGGGCTTGTGCTCCTCGGCCAGCTTGGCCCCGGCGCCGTTGGGGAGGCCGTCGCGGAAGCTGCCGAACCACTTGTCCAGCGGGATGGTGGCGTCGCCGTAGTTGCACTCGAAGTAGCGGTGGTGGAGGTAGTGAAAATAGGATCCCGTGGGCAATTTACCGTTCGCGATCGGGCCCTCGAAGCCGTGGTGCGAGCTCGACGGGCCCAGCGCGGCGTGCTGGATGTCGTAGAAGAAGTGAATCGGGTGCGACGGCACCACCCAGTGGATCAGGCCGACGCTGAGGTAGAGGATCGTCTCGACCGGATGCATTGCCATGCCCGACCAGGGGATCGGGTTGATGTTCTTGTGGTGCAGGTAGTGGACGTGCCGGTAGAGCGGCTTCCAATGGATCAACCGGTGGATCCAGTAGAAATGAAACTCGCGCCAGAAGGGGACGGCGATCAACAGGAGCACGAACCACACGGGATGCTGCGCCCAGTCGAGGTACGGGATGCGGTGGTTGGCGTACAGCCAGAGCGTCACGACCTCGTAGCCCGTCCACACCAGCAGCGCGACGCCGGAGGTCCAAAAGATATTGTCGTAAACCTGGTTGCCGAACAGGAACACCCGGCTCTTCGCCGCCGGCCAGTTGGGGTCGTACTTCTGCTTCGTGCCCTCACGCCGGAGCGTGTAAAGGTAGAGATGGTAGCCGCCGTAAAACAGCCACATCAGCGCGAGATTGCGTCCGTAGATCTGAGCGATCCAACCCGCCTCGAAGTGAACGCACCGCGACAGGGCGGGTTGCGTGAGATACCAGGAGGCGGCCGAGACGACCAGCAGCAGGAGATTGCGCGGCCACATGAAGCCCGGATACCAGACGAGCCATTTCAGCGTCGCTCCGAGGCGCAGCGGCCACGCGAAGAGCGGCGCATAACGGATGGGGTAGGACGGACGCCACTCGCCCCGGGCGTTGCGGGACTCGGACGGGGACTCAGTTGCGGATGAACGACTCATGGCCAAGGGGTCAGTACCTAACGTTAGTAGTCGGAGAAACGCCTGGTGCGGGTAGCCCCGCAGGCCAGGTGAAGATGTTTAGCTCAGTTAAAGGCACCGGAGAACCACTTCTGGTATTGGGCTCCGAGAACCGGCGCGGGCTTCTGCTGGCCGGTCGCGGCCGCAATCAGGCCCATGAGCCACATGACGAAGAACAGGATCCAAGCCGCCAGGACGGCCAGCCAGCCGAGGATGGGGATGAGCATCAGGAGGACAGCGCACACACCCAAGGCGATGCCGGACACAATCAGGCCCAGGCCCTGCCGCAGATGAAACGATCCCAAGGCGGTCTTTTTGCTGCTGTGGATGACGATCGCGATGATGAAGCCGATGATCGTGAGGTACGTCAGGATGGCGACGGTGCGGTCTTCGGCGGGGACGCTGACGGGGGAGGAGTCTCGGTGGACATAGGTATGAGGGAGGTTGAAGTTTGAAACGACTGACCTGCATTCCCATGCTGAGGGCCGCGTTCGGCGCCGTCAACGCCCGGGCAAGGCAAAGGAGTCGGATCAGCGGTTATGGGCTAGCGGTCAAAGGGCGGCGGCCCTTCGAGGTATCCCCGCACCTCGGCGTCGGTGAGGCGGAAGATGAGGATCGAATAACCCACCTCGTCATCGGGCGCGCGCGCCTGCAGCCCGGCACAGAGCCGGCCGAAGCGGAGGTGCTCGAGTTCGACAAGGAACTGCAGCGCGGTGTCGCGCGGCGTGTTGTCGTCGCCGGCCTTCCAGGCGTCCGCCCAGGCGTTCAACGCGACGTAGCGGCGCTCGTGCTCAGGCGTCCAGCCGTGCCGCACGAGGGTGTAGATCTGCTGAAACATCGTGGCGCTGATGCAGTACACGCCGCCCGTCATCGGCGGCCCCACCGGGCGCAGGTTTCGGTCAAAATTGCCGTCGGCCAGGCGCGTCGCGGTGATGCCCTCAGCCTTGGGCGAACCCGACCCGAAATACGACAGGAAGACGGCCTCACCGCGCGCATGGGTGTCGAGCCAGCGTTTCAACCCGGGCAGGTCCTGGCCCCAGTCGAGCGAGCTGTCCACGAACCGCGCGTAGGCGTGACGCGGCCCGCCGAGCAGCGGGTTGAAATACGCGAGGTAGTTCGGCCGGATCATGAGCGAGGCGCCGGCCTGCCACAGTAGCAGGGCGGCGGTCGCAATCGCCAGCCACCGGCGGTGAAAGCCCAGCGCTACGGCGCCGGCTCCGATGTACAGCACGGGATAAAGCGGCAGGAGATGGCGCAGGCCGATGTTGATGTGGCTGGTCAGCGCGAACCCGGCATACACCACTCCCACTACGGCGAGTGGCGTGAGCCGATAGAACAACCGGCCAGCGCGTCCGCTGGATTTCGACCGCAGGCGGGACAAGAGCAGCCCACCGGCCAGCGCCAGCAAAGCCAGAGCGGGTAGGGGCGTCTTGAGGAGAAAAACCGTGGGGAAAAACCCGACCCAGCCCGTGGAGGCGATTTGTCCGTCAAAGAAAGCCACCCGGAAGCGGGAGAAACGGTCCACGAAGGTGAGACCATAGAGCCACGGCTCGGGCAGCGCATGCCATTCGCGCAGCGGACGCACGACCGCCTGCACCGGGCCCGGATGCAGCAGCGCCGCGGCGGTCGGATCGGGATTCACCGTGGACATCAATGCCTCGTCCCAGGGCTGGTTGTACGAACCCGCGCCATGCACCCCGGCATAACGGAAGCCATATGCGCCCCAGATCAGCGCCGCGCCCAAGATCGTGGCCACGGAAAACGCCCCGACCAAAATCAACCCCGCGCGCCAGCCGCGCACCCGCTGACAAAACCCGCCGAGCCGAACCGGCAGCGTCGCTCCGCGGATCACTCGCGCCAGCGCCATCAGTCCCAGCATGGGCACCAGCAGCGGGGCGGAAAATTTGCTCAGCCCGAGCAGGGCGGCCGTCGCCCCGGCGGCGGCGATGCGTCCGGGCGTCACGCGGTGCAGCAGCCGCCAGGCGGCCAGCACGGCGGCGAGGAAACCGAGACTCACCGCCATGTCGCTGGTCGCGAGCCCGGCATGCGCGAGCAGGTTGGGGCAGAAGGCGAACAGCGTGGTGGAGACGAGCGCGCCCTTGAGTCCGTACAGCGACCGGGACCACGCGAACACCAGCGCGCCGCACGCCACGCCGAGCAGCGCGATCATGATCCGCGCGTCCTGAAGCATTCGCGCCGGGTCGTTGCCCGACGCGTAGAAAAACTGGTGTCCCAGTGCGCCCACATCCGCGTTGAACCACGCCGGCTGGTCCAGCGTCGGAAACTTCACGTCGCGGGCGAGCAGCGGCAGCGCGGCCCAGCGCTGCGGCAGATTGCCGGCGTCGGGGGACAGCCGGAAATCGCCCTGTTTCCAGTAGCTGTAACCGGACGTGATGTAGAAAATCTCGTCGGCGGTCGTGCTGTGTTCCCGCGACACGCTCGCGGCCATCCAGCCAAACAAGACGAGCAGCAGAACCGCCGCCAGGGTGGGTGTGCCGGCCTTTTTCATGGTTCGACCACGACCCGCTGGCCGACCCAGGCAAGATCGAGCATGGTGCGGGCATCCCAGTTCGCCAGGCGGAAGCAGCCGTGCGACTCGGTCCGGCCGACAAACTCCGGCAGCGGCGTCCCGTGGATGCCATAGCCGGTGCGGTCCAGGCCGATCCACGCCACGCCCACGGGATTGTTCGGGCCGGGCGGAAGGATGAGCTTCCGGCCGAGTTCGCGGCCTTCGGCGGATTCGGGAATCACTTCCGGGTCGAAGGTGTAGTTCGGGTCCGCAATGACCACGGTCACCTTCAATTCGCCCGCCGGACGCTTCTCCACCATGCGCGCGATGCTCACCGGAAAATGCACGACGAGCCGGCCCTCGGCGTCCCGGCCCTCGAGGGTGTGCTGGGACAGACTGATGTGAATCAGAACCACATTGCGCAGCGGGGCGTTCAGCGCGACGGAGGGCACGGTCAGGACGGTGCCGGCGTGCACCTGTTTCCAATCCACCTTGGGATTGAGCCGCTGGATGAGCCCGGGCGACGCGTGCATGCGCTCGGCGACAAGCTCGAGCACGGTTTCGTAGTCGAGCGCGATCTGTTGGGATTTGCCGAGCCACGTCGGGCTCAACGATTGCAGCCGGTCCAGTTCCTCCTGCGACAGAATCAGCCAGACGAGCGGCGGAGTCGTGAGCTGGAGCTGCTCCCGCGTCGCCACATCGAGGGCGCCGGACGAAGGCAGGCCCTCGCGCTCCTGCCACGCCTGCAGGGCGGCGACGGTTTGTGCGCCGGGCACGCCATCGATCGACCCGCTGGAGATACCCTCCCGCGCGAGGGCGATCTGGGCCTCGAGCCAGGACGTTACCGACCGTGGGAAATCACCCTCGCTCCCCAGTGGCGGGGGCGGCAGGCCGACCTTCAACACCGGTGCCGCGGCGGGGCCGGCCGGTTTGCTGGCAGCGCCGGCGGCGCGGACCGACGCGCCCAGTGTGAGGCCCAACAGCAAGCCCAAACCTGCCTGGGGGACGAGTTGCCGGAGATGCATCGGCCCCATCGTCAGCAAAACCCCCGCTGGGTGCCAGCCAATCGCGGGGAATTTTTAACCGTGAAGGAAAAGAAAATTTGGGCTTTGACCGCGGAAGCCCCGCCTTCGCCAAGGCTACAGAGGGCAGTGCGAAAAACAAAATTGGGAGGCGAATCTTCTGCGGCGGATCGAATTCCGCGCCTCCGCTCTTTCGCGTTTCCGCGATTAATTCTGAAGATCAGGCCTTGGGGGCCGGGACGGGGAGGTGGTATTCGCGGAGGATTGCCTCGATCTTGCCGCCGATGTCGGCGTGCGGGTCACCGGGGTTGATGCCGGCGTGGCGGACGATGCCGTCGGGGGTGATGATCGCCACGTAGGGGATGCCGCTGACGCCGTAGTCGGGGTTAAACACGTTCTCCGTGCTGAACGCGACCGGCCAGGTCATGTTCTTGTGCGCCATGAAGCGCGGCATGAGGGACGTCTCGAGCTCCGGCTGGCCCTTGGTGTCGATGCTCTTGGGCTCGAGGTTTTTCACCCGGCCTTGGAGGCTCGTCACGCCGAGGAACACCACGGGCGAGGCCTGAAAACGCGCGACGTTCTCACGGACCTCCGGGAAGGCGCGGAGGCAGGGCCCGCACCACGTCGCCCAGAAGTCGATCACGACGACCTTGCCCTTGAGCGCGGAGAGGGCGGGGAGATTCCCGGTCGAGGACCAGAGGAAGTGAAGTTCCGGCGCAGGCCGGCCGACGAGGGCGGCCATCGTGGCGTTGTTCTTCATGATGCGTGCGGCGGTGGACGCGGCCTTGGTGCCGGGAAAGCCCTCCGTGACGGCGCGAAACTTTTTTTCCTGCACGTCCGGCGTGGCGCCCAGGTCCCAGTAAAGCATGGCCCGGGACAGCGCGATGTCGGCGACCTCCGCGGCCTGCTGGCCCGCGTACTTGGCGAGCAAGGCATCGTAGGCTGCAAACTCCGCTGTGAAATCCGCGAGGTGTTCCTTGCCGGCCTTCTCCATCGCCGAGACGCGCGTCTCCAGGGCCGTGAGTTCGGTGGCGGCGGGCGAAGGGGCGGGAGCGACTTCGCCCGCGAAACTGCGCGAGAGCAGAGCAAGACCAAGCACGAGGCCGATGGAGAGGGAGGAAAGCTTCATGAGGGAGAAGGGAGGGGTGGGGCGAAAGTCCGCAAGTGGAGGAATTAGGATTTAACCGCGCGAAGGCTCGCTCATCTCGAGGCGGGCCTTGTCCGCGAGGGCCTTGAGGTGGCCGTCGTTGGCGAGGTTCTGCTCGAGGTGGACCCTGCGCGCCGGGGTCGCGGTCTGGATCATCAAGTCACCGTAGGCCCGCTCGACCCAGAAGCGGGCGCCGCCGGCGAGATAGTCGCGCAGTTCCTGCAGCTTGGAGTCGGGGTAGCGTTCGCAGCAGTTCATCGTGAACATCCGGCGGCGCGCGCTGCCGCCAAACGCGCAGTGCTTGGTGTTGTGGTTGAACATCACCACGTCGCCCGGCTTCGTCTCGAGCGCCACGCACGGCACGTCGCGCCCGTGGAGACCCCAGTTTTTCTCGCAGTCGTAAATCTCGGCCTGCAGGGCGTCGGCAAATTTGTCGCCGATCTTGTGGCTGCCGGGAATCACGCGGAGGCAGCCGGTGTCCTTGGCCACGGGATCGAGGTAGAACGCCATCTTGATATGGACCTGCTCCGGGTGCCAGCCGTCGGAGTGCCAGGTCGTGTCGCCGGCGTAGAGGTTGCCGTCGGAGCCCATGTAGTTGAAGTCGTCGCCGAGGATGCTCGTCGCGATGCCGAGCAACCGCGGGTCGTCGAGCAGCGTGCTGAGGTAAACGCTCTTATCGACGCAGGGCGCGATGCAGGAGCGGCGCTTGCCGTCGTGGGCCTGGCCGTGATGCCCGCCGTTCTGCGCCTGCCAGAGGATCTCGAACTCCGCGATGATGCGGTCAATGCGGTCGGCGAGCAGCCCCGGGAAACTCAGGTAACCGAAGGCGTTGAACTGGGCCAGTTGCTCCCGGGTCAGGTGGATTTCGCTCATGTCCGGTAAACTACGGCCGGTCCGCGGTCCGAGTCAGCCCTGAACTGGCGGCGGGAGAAAAACGCGGGGGCCCGAGTCTGGCGCTTGCCATGCCTTCCGCCCCCGGCTCATCCTGCGCCATGCCTAGCGAACCACATATCGAGAAGCATTTTACCGCCGGAGCGTCCGTCCGGGACATCGTCATTGGCATGTCCGACGGATTGACGGTGCCGTTCGCCCTCGCGGCGGGACTCACCGGGGCGATTTCCTCGACACAACTGATCGTCACGGCCGGCTTTGCCGAGATCGCGGCGGGCTCGATTGCGATGGGCCTCGGCGGCTATCTCGCGGCGCGCGGCGACGCCGAGCATTATGCGAGCGAGAAGATGCGCGAGGAAACCGAGATCGTCACGCGGGCCGAGGATGAGGCCCAGGAAGTGCGCGACATTTTCCTGACCTACGGGCTCACCCACGAGGAATGCCACACGGTCGTCGAGTCGCTGCGGAAGCGGCCGAAGGACTGGGTGACCTTCATGATGCGCTTTGAACTCGGGCTGGAGGAGCCGAATCCCCATCGCGCCTGGAAGAGCGCGCTGACGATTGCCGGCGCGTACATCGTCGGCGGCATCATCCCGCTCAGCGCCTACCTGGTGCTGTCGGACGCGCACAGCGCGTTGAAGGTCTCGGTGACCGTGACGCTGCTGGCGCTGGCGATTTTCGGCGGGATCAAGGGCCGCTTCACGGGCGTGCCGGTTGTCCGGAGCGCGCTGCAGACCACGATCATCGGCGGCCTGGCGGCGGCGGCGGCGTTTGCGATCGCCCAGTGGATCTCGTGATCCGGGGCGGTCAGGCCTCGAACACCGCGCTGTAGGCCGCGAGGTTCCGGCCGTGCACGCGGAGACGGATGTACTTGCCCTTGAGCTCGTCGAGGGTGGCCTTCGTTTTCCAAGTGATCGCGGCATGCTGCTGGTCGCCCGTGACGGGATGGCAGTCCGGCTGGGCGAAGCCCTCGTACTCGATGCCGTAGCCGGCGCGCTTGAGGGACACGGTCACGGCCTCGGGGCCGACGAAGTTGAGGAATAGTTTTCCGCCCGGGCAGATGAAGGGCAGGGTCGAAAAATAACCGTCGCCCTCGGTCTGCTGGCCAACGAGGCGGTTCTGTTTGAAGGTGGCGAAGGCGAGCGACGGTTTCAGCGCGGCGAGCCGCCCGGCGGCGGCGTCATCGTGCCGGTCGGCCGACGCATAATAATAATAACGGTGCTCGTCGCCGACGAGGATGGGCTCGGCCAGACCGAGATACGTCCCGCCGCCATCGTAGGAGCCGGGGGCGCCGGGCCCGAGCAGGCGGGGACGCGAGGGCATGCGGCGCCAGTTGAGATTGTCGCCGCTCTCCAGGAGTTCGATCCACGTGGTTTGGCTCGCCATATCGAACACGTTGAGGAAACCCAGCGTGCGGCCGGCCAGGGTGAAGGCGGTCTGATTGTAGAAATTCGTGCCGGCGTTGTCGCCGTGGTCGGGCGTAATGATCCACTGTGGCTCGCTCCAGGTCTTGAAGTCGTCGCTGTGCACCAGTGTCCGGCTGCGCTGGTCGGCCAGACGGTCCTTGAGGAAGCCGTAGTAGCGGCCCGCCGGATCCTGCCAGAGCGACTCCGCGTCCTGCGAGGGCAGGACGGTGCCGGTGGGCGTCCACTGCAGCCCGTCGGGCGAGACCAGCAGGCAGCCGCCGCGCTGGTCGAGGTCCGCCACGTCGTGGTGGTACATCAGCATCTTGTAGCGCCGCGCGGGATCGCGCTCGTGCCAGTCCTCGATGACGGAGACGGAGTCGTTGAAGTAAGCGGGCCAGTGGAGGATGATGTTGTTGTTGGGAAACTGGTCGGCGAAGTGCCGGTTCAGTGCCGGCCGGCGCCAGTGCAGACCGTCGTCCGACTCGGCGTAGCACACGACGCAGTGTTTTTTGCCCTGCATCGAGTTGTCGATGAGCACGGCGCCCTCGACGTGGCCGGGAAACTCGGTGCTGTAGAAAAACTTGAATTTCCCGTCGAGCCGCGAGCGGATCACGCTGCCCCAGTCGAGGCCGCTCTGTTCCCACGGCTGCTCGGCGGTGAAGACGGGATTCAGGGTCGACTTCTGCATCGGCTCGAAGCGGTCGTAGCTGTTTTTCCGCTCTGCCGTGTTGCCGGGGGTGAAGAGAATTTCGCGCAACGGCCCGGCCTTTGTCCCGCCAGACGGAACGACGGCCGGCGTGACCGCGGGCTCGGCGCCGGTGAGCCGGAGCTTCGCCAGCGGTAGCGCCGCCGCGAGCAGGGTGGAGGCTTGGAGAAAGCGGCGGCGGGTCTGGTTCATGGCGGGGAAGGTCAGGAGGCGGGCTGCGCGGCGCGGAATTTCAGATAGGCATCGTGCAACGCAACCGTGCCCGGGGCGCCAATGTTCACTTTTTCGGACCGCAGGTTCATGAGGCCCTGGTACTGGTAAATGATAATCTTGTCCGCGACCGGCGCCGCGGCCAGCAGCTGGCGTTCGAGCCGCTCGAACTGACAGGGCGTGCAGACGCGGCGGCCGTCGGGGCGTTTCTCGGTGTACTCGAACACCTCGCAGTTCACCCACAGCTGCTGGCCGGCTTTTTCATGGAGGGGCTTGATCAGCGCGTAGCCGGCCGCGGCCTCGTTGAAATCCAGGTCCGGGTAGAGTTTTTCGAAGCCGGCGTGGTCTTGGTAGGCGACGATGTCCACGTTGAGCTGCTCCAGCTGGCGCTGGAGCGGATCGAGCTGCTCCGGCCGTGGGCGACCGAGATGGGCGGGGGACATCATGAGCTTTGCGCCGGGGACGCGCTCACGGATGGATTTTACGAAACGCGCGGTCGTGGCGCAGTCCGCGGGTTCGAAGAGGCCGCCGCCTTTCACCGCGTGCGCCTCGGCGGACAGATAAAATCCCCGCCACGCAGGCGAGGCTCCGTATTTTTCGCGCAGGTCCTCCGCCAGGGCGGCCAGCCAGGTGTCGTGCTCGGGGGTGACGTCGGGATTGGCGTTGAGCGAGTAGCGGCCGAAGGCGCCGAGCCCGAGGTAAAGACCGAGACCGTGCTGCTCGCAGGCGCGGACGATCGCACCCACGGGATCCGGGCACGGCAGGGGCAGCTGGCGACCGACGGTCCGGGGGTTCGCGGGATAAAGCGGCCGGCCCCACAGGGCGCAGTTGGTCAGGATGGCGGTGTCGAGTCCCGCGGCTTTCATTTCGGCGATGAGCGCCGTCCAGTTTTCGTCCCGCCACTCGCGGCACTCGTCGATCCAGTATTGGGCGTCCCAGGTGTTGACGTGCTGAATGTCGAGAAAGCTGCCGGTGATCAGTGGCCGGCGCCGGGGCGCGGGCGCGGCGGCGGTAAGTCCGAGACGCGCAAGCGGCACGGTGGCCGCGAGTAGGGAGGCGTGCTTCAGGAAGGTGCGGCGGGTTTGGTTCATGCGGGAGGGGGCCACGCTGGGTTCCTGACCATAGCAACCAACGGGCCCACGCCGGTCCCTGTCAACTGCGCGGACGGACCCGCGGACCCGCCCGGCGGATCACCGGGCGGACGAAAATCACTTCGGCCGCAACCTTTCCGGCGCGATCGGGACCAAGCAAAGGCCTTCATTGACCACGCCCGCGGCAGCTGGCACTCAGGCCATACCCCATGACCACTCCCTCCACCGGCCAGTCGCGCATCGTTTTGCAACGGATTGCCCGCCGCGTGATGACCGAGCGGGGCCTGGAGCCGGATTTTTCCCCTGCGGCGCTGCTCGAGCTGGCCGCAATCCACGGCCCGGCGGTGAAAACCGCCGCGACGCGCGACCTGCGGGCGCTGCTCTGGTGTTCGATCGACAACGATGACTCGCTCGACCTCGACCAGCTCTCCGTCGCCGAGGCGCTACCCGGCGGTGAGGTCATGTTGCGGGTTGCGATCGCGGACGTGGCCGCGCTGGTCGTACAGAATTCGGCGATCGACGCGCACGCCCGGGAAAACACCACCTCGGTTTACACCGCGGGCCAGATCTTCCCGATGCTGCCGGAGAAGCTGTCGACCAACCTGACCTCGCTCAATTTTGCCTCCGAGCGGCTCGCCGTCATTGTCGAAATGGTGTTCTCGCCGGAAGGCGAGATGGTGAGGTCGGACGTGTTCGAGGCGGTCGTGCGCAACCAGGCCAAGCTGGCGTACAACAGCGTGGCCGCGTGGCTCGACGGCACCGGCCCCCGGCCGCCCGCGATCGGAGCGGTGCCCGGGCTCGAGGAAAATCTCCGGCTCCAGCACCGCACGGCGCAGCTGCTGCGCACGCGCCGCCATATGCGCGGCGCGCTCTCGCTCCAGACGATCGAGGCGCGGCCGGTGTTTGTCGGCGACCTCCTGCAGGACCTGCGGGCGGACGAGAGCAACGTCGCCAAGAACCTGATCGAGGAGCTGATGGTCGCGGCCAACGGGGTGACGGCGCTGTTTCTGGCCGCCCGGAAATTTCCCTCGGTCCGGCGCGTGGTGCGCACGCCGGCGCACTGGGACCGGATCGTCGAGCTGGCCGCGGCGCGGAATTTCACCCTGCCCAAGGCGGCCGACGGCCTCGCCCTGGAAAAATTCCTGCTGGCGGCGAAGGAGGCGGACCCGGCGTATTTCCCGGACCTGTCGCTCAGCGTGATCAAGCTGCTGGGCGCGGGGGAGTACGTCGTGGAATTTCCCGGCGGCACGGCGCCGGGGCACTTCGGCCTCGCGGTGAAAAACTACGCCCACTCGACGGCGCCGAACCGCCGGTTTCCCGATTTGCTGACCCAGCGTCTGCTCAAGGCGGCGCTGGCCCACCAGCCCGTGCCCTATCCGAACGACGAACTGACCGCCCTCGCCCTGCACTGCACCGAGCAGGAGGACGCGGCAAAGAAAGTGGAGCGGCAGGTGGTGAAATCCGCCGCCGCGATGCTGCTCGCCCCGCGGGTCGGGGAAAAATTCGACGCCACCGTCACCGGTGCGTCCGACAAGGGCACCTATGTCCGCCTGGCCCATCCCCCGGTGGAAGGAAAGCTGGTCAACGGCTTTGCCGGCTTGAAAGTCGGCGACCGCCTCCGTGTGCAGCTGGTCTACACGGACGTAAACCGCGGGTACATTGACCTCGAGGCCACGGGCTAGGCGCCGGAGGGGCCGGCGCGCGGGTTACGCCCGGGCCCCGAGCTGTTTTTGCAGGTCGCGGGAAAGTTGGTCCCACCCCGCGACCAAGCGGTCCTCCTGCGGGTCGCTGTCGGCTGCCGCGATTTTCCGGTGCTGATCCATCCACGCGACGGTGCGGCGGACGCCCTCGGCATACGGCATTGCGGAGCGGTACTCGGGCACGTCGCGTTTCAGTTTCGCGCTGGAGTAGACGCCGTGAAAGCGGAAGATTTCCTCGAGCGCGGCGTAGCGCGGACGGTCGAGCGTCAGCAGCAGGTCGGTGGGGATGTGCACGAGGCGCGGCGCCGGCGCGCCGATGGCCGCCGCGGTGCGCTGGGTGTATTCGTCCCACGTCACGATCTCGTCGCTGACAATGTTGTAGGCCTCGCCAAAGCAGGCGGGCTGGCCCGCGGCATGGGCGAACCCCACGCCGACATCCTCGGAATACGCACTCTGCCACAGCCCGTGGCCGTCGCCGCTGACGACAATCGGCCGGCCCTGGCGCAGGCGGTCAATGAAGGTCGCCTCCCAGCCGAGGTTGTTGATGACATTACCGCCGGGGCCGTAGGTGTGCGACGGGCGGAAGATCGTGACGGGCATTTTTTTCGCCGCGTGGGCGCGCAGGAAAACCTGTTCGCAGGCGACCTTGTCCCGGCCGTACGCCGAGAGGGGCGTCTGCGGCGTGGTTTCGAGGGTGGGGAGGACGGTCTGGGTGTTGCCGTAAGTGCAGACGGTGCTGCAGAAGAGGAAGTGACCGCAGCGCCCGGCGAAGGCGCGGACGTCGCTTTCCGCCTGGTCGGGGCGGAAGCAGATCATGTCGATGACGACATCCCATGGGCCGGCGGCGGCCATGGCGGATTCGAAGGCGGCGAAGTCATTGCGATCGCCGGCGAGGTGTTTCACTCCGCCGCCCAGCCGGTCGTCGGTCTGGCCGCGGTTGAACACCGTGATGGCCGCCCCGCGCTGCAACAGCGCCTTCACTATGCCCGTGGAGATGAGCCCCGTGCCGCCAATGATGAGTGTTTTCATAAAGAGGAGTCGGGACCGATGGGGACGATTTGCGTCGGGTTGATCTCGGTGTGGGTGCCGTAGGAGTGTCGCTTGAGGTGCCGCCCGATGAGCGCGCAATGCGCCCAGGGCGTGGAGCCGCCGGCCCGGATCCCGCCGCGAAACGCATCCTCCTGCCGCTCGAATTCCCCGTTCGCGCTGCACTCCTCGGGAAACTGTGCGCTCGTGGCCATGGGGGAAGTGTGCGCGCGCGTTCGCCTCAGGCAAGGCGGGGAACTGATTGGGGTGGGCGGGCCTGTCCCGATGCCCGCATTCAAATCGAGCGCCGGGGACTTAAAGTTCCGCGGACGGCGCGCCCATGCCGGCATAGGGACGTGCCTGCCCACCTTCCGCGAGACTCACGCCTTCAACAGGCAGCACTGCTTGTGCTTTTTTCCGCTGCCGCAGGGGCAGGGGTCGTTGCGGCCGACCTTGGGCGCGGCGGACTTGTACGGCGCGGGCCCGAGGCGGGCCTCGCGGGTGTAGAGCCAGGTTCCGTTCGTGCGGAGAAACTCGGCCTTCTCATGGAGCACCTTCTCGACCCCCTCCTCGGTGCCGTAGGCGGAAAAATCGACGAAGGCCTTGTCGGGATTGTCGGTCAGCTCGTGCGCGTGCACGACGAGCTTCGTCCATTGCATCGTCGGCTCGCCCGCTTCGGCGACGTATGTCTGGTCGGACGTGGGGCGGTACGTCTGGTGCAGGAACTTGAAATCGTGGGCGACGTGCGCGGTGAAACGGGCGCGCATCAACCGCTCCGCGGTGGCCGCGGGCTGCAGGCCGGTCAGGACCGGTTCACAGCAAAGCTCGAACAGTTTCCCGCTGCCGCAGGGGCAGGGGAGTCCACGCTTGGGTTTGGGATCCTTGGCCGGCTCGGTTGACATTCCCCAGAGCTAGCGGGCGGGGGGCGGTCAGGGCGAGGGGAAACAAGCCCAAACGAAGACGGCTTGAGGCAGGTCGGGGTTTATCCCCGATATCCGGAATCAGATAGCGGGCGTAAAGCCCGAGCTACGACTTAAACCACCGTGGCGCGGAGCGTGATTTTGGCGGTGATTGCCTGAACATTCGCGTCGCCGATGCCGGGGATCTTGGCGCTGACCTTGATCTTCTCCGGGGTGGTCCCGGCTTGGCCGAGGGCGGCGGACGGTTTCATGGCGGCGCCAGCATGCGCGGCCAGTCCTGATTGGTAAACCGACGGGCGGATTTCCGCCGGGTTTCCCGCGGTGCGCCGGAAGCGCCTTGCGCTGTCGCGGCGCGCCCGCAACGGTCGCGATCGCTGGCCGCCTTTCCGTTTAACGCCCAGTCTGCTGACAGGAGATCACCCCTCGCATGGACACGCTCTACACGCTTTGCCGTTCCGCCGACAACCACCACGCCCCGCCCTTCACGGTGGAGCAGGTCGCGGAAATCACCTCGCACAAGGCGACGTACTTCGCCCACGAGGCCGCGGAAAATCCCCTCGTGACGGAGATCCTGGCGGGCGGGTCCATCACCTTTTTCAACCTGAAGCAGCAGGACCGGCGGAAATTCCTCGAGGGCCCGGCGACGTTTTTCCGGACGCATGAGATCCTCCGCCGCACCCGCGGCTCGAACGCCCCGATCCGGATCGGCGGGCGGGAATACCCGCACAACGCCGTGGCCGAGATGTTCGGGCGCTGCGTGCCGAATGCGAAGCTCCAGCATCTCCCGTGGTTCTCGCCGACGCGTTACGTCACCTCGCTCGCCTATGCCTGGGGCGGCACGCTGCTGGTGGCGCTCCTGTTTGCGCGCGAAAACCCCGCGGCGGGCATGTTCGACCCCTTTGTGCTCTACTACGTCGGCCTGCTCACCACGGTCGTGGCGCTCGCCTACACCGCGCTGAAGAGCAACCGCGACGTGCGCCAGTCCGCCCCGTGGAACACCGCGATCTACCTCGATCTCAACGCCGATCTCGTGCGCCGCAATTCCCCCGCGCTCGCCGCTGCCCGCAAGGAGTTTCTGCCGCAGCAAAAGGGCTTCAAGCATCCCAATTTCTACTATGCGGTCGCGCGCCGCATCGAGTCGCACGGCTTCGACGGGGACCTCGCCCGCTGGGTGGGTGGGCGGACCCAAACGTGAGCGGTATGCCTGCCGCCGTGTCGTTGGCCATTTGCCGCATCCGGACATAGTACAGGATGCGCCCCTTCTCGGTTCTCGACCTATCGCCGATCATCCAGGGTGGCACAGCCACGCAGGCGCTGCAGCGTACCCTGGAACTCGCGCAGCACGCCGAGCGCCTGGGCTTCCGCCGCTATTGGCTCGCGGAGCACCACAACATGCCTGGCATCGCCAGTGCGGCGACCGCCGTCGTCATCGGCCACGTCGCCGGGGGCACGTCCACGATCCGCGTCGGCGCCGGCGGCATCATGCTGCCCAATCACGCGCCGCTGGTGATTGCCGAGCAGTTCGGCACGCTGAATGCGCTGTTTCCCGGGCGGATTGACCTCGGGATCGGCCGCGCGCCCGGCACGGATCAGCCGACGGCGCGGGCGTTGCGTCGCGGCCGAGCGGATCCGGTGGACACTTTTCCGCAGGACGTCATGGAGCTGCAGTCCTACTTTCACCCGGCGGTGGCGGGTCAGATCGTGCAGGCGGTGCCCGGCGCGGGTCAGGACGTGCCGGTCTGGCTGCTGGGCTCGAGCCTGTACAGTGCCCAGCTCGCGGCGGCGCTCGGGCTGCCCTTTGCGTTCGCGTCGCACTTCGCGCCGGATCACCTCGCCCATGCGCTCAAACTTTACCGCCATGATTTTCGTCCGTCCGCGGTGCTGAAAAAATCGTACGCGATGGCGGCGATCGCGGTTTACGCCGCCGACACCGATGCGGAAGCCGCGCGCCTGTTCACGTCGCTCCAGCAGAATTTCCTCAGCCTCCGCCGCGGCACGCCTGGCCCGCTGCCGCCGCCGGTCAAATCCATGGATCAACTCTGGACGCCGGTCGAGCGGGCGGGTGTGGAGCACACCTTCCGCGAGGCGGTGATCGGTTCGCCGGCGACGGTGCAGCGGGGGATTGCGGCGTTCCTCGAGCGCACGGGCGTGGACGAACTGATGGTGACCGCGGCGGTTTACGACCAGGTGGCGCGGCTGCGCTCGTTCGAACTCGTCGCGCAGGCGCGGGCGGCGTTGGAAGCGTAGGAGTCCAAGCCCTAGGGCCGTTTGCGCGATGCGAGCCGGAATGGCCCCGGGATCCGGCGGACCACCGCGGCACGCCGCGGATTGACGCCCTCCCGGCGGGCCCGGATATTCGCCCACATGAAGGAAATCCTGACCGATGCCGCCGGGCGTGCGATCCGTTATCTTGAGGGTTTGGAAACGCGCGCGGTCGCACCCTCGGCCGCAGCGATGGCGCAATTGCGTTTGCTGGATGAACCGCTGCCCGCGCAGTCGGGCGATCCGGCCGAGACCCTGCGGCTGCTTGATGAGGTGGGCTCCCCCGCGACGATGGCGATGGCGGGTTCGCGTTTTTTTGGCTTCGTCATCGGTGGTTCACTGCCCGTCTCACTCGCGGCGAACTGGCTGGCCGGCGCGTGGGATCAGAACACCGCGTATTACCGCGCCACGCCGAGCACGGCGTTTGTCGAGCAGGTGGCGCTGCGGTGGCTGCTGGAGGTCCTGCAACTGCCGCCGGAATGTAGCGGGGCCTTTGTGACGGGCGCGACGGTGGCGAATCTCTGCGCACTGGCGGCGGCGCGTCATGCCGTGCTCAAGGCTGCGGGCTGGAACGTCGAGGCGCAGGGCCTTTTCGGTGCGCCCCCGATCACGGTCATTGTCGGCGCGGAGGTGCATCCCTCGGTGACGAAGTCGCTGGGCATCCTCGGGCTCGGGCGGTCCCGCGTCGTCAAGGTGCCGGTGGATGGCCAGGGCCGGATGCGCGCCGACCAGCTGCCGAAGATTTCAGGGCCCACGATCGTTGTGGTCCAGGCCGGCAACGTGAACACCGGCGCGTTCGATCCCATCGCGCAGGTCTGCCGCGCGGCGCATGCCGCGGGGGCGTGGGTGCATGTGGATGGTGCGTTCGGCCTGTGGGCCGCCGCCACGCCGGCGCGCCGGCATCTGACGGCGGGGATCGCGGGGGCGGATTCGTGGGCGACAGACGCACACAAGTGGCTGAACGTGCCCTACGACTGCGGGCTGGCGCTGGTGCGGGACCCGCTGGCGCTGCAGGCGGCGATGGCGATCACGGCGGAATATCTCCCTACGCAAAGCGAGTTTCGCAACCCGGCGGACTTCACGCCGGAGCTTTCCCGGCGCGCCCGCGGCGTCGAGGTCTGGGCGGCACTGCGCTCGCTGGGCCGCGACGGCATCGCCCGCCTGATCGAGGGCAATTGCACGCAGGCGCAGCGCTTCGCGTCGAAGCTGGCGGCGGCGGGCTGCGAGATTCTCAACGAGGTCGTGCTCAACCAGGTGCTCGTGGCGTTTGGCGACGCGGAGAAAACCAACCGCGTCATCGCCGCCGTGCAGGCTGACGGCACGTGCTGGTGCGGTGTCACCATCTGGCAGGGCCGGACCGCAATGCGCATCAGCGTCTCGTCGTGGGCCACGACCGAGGCGGATGTGGACCGGAGTGTCGCCGCGATCCTGCGGATCGCAGGCGGCTAAATGTGGGTTGCGCGCCAGTTGAAGGTTGAGAGGCGAGGGTTGAAAGACGGAGACGGATCGAGCCCTGGCCGGGGCGGGGCTCGGCGCGGTGGTCGCAGTCGTGCACCTGCGACTTCAGCCGCGCGCGGCGTGAGGGCTATTTCCGGTCCAGGCGGACCCGGAAGTGATCCGTGATCAGCAGGAGTCCGGCGACCAGGGCGAGGATGCCGATGACCCACATGGGGATGGACAGGCCCACGATGATGTTCAGGCCGAAGACGATGAGGAAGATAGCGAGGAAGAGTAGAGCCATGGGGAGGGGAGGTTGCGGAGGGAATTTTGTGGACTTGGCATGGACCCGCAAACGGGAGGGTGGTTGGCCCTGAGGGTGAAAATAAGGCCCGGCTTGTGCCCTGCGGCGGGGCGGGCCAACTTATTCTCACCGCTCCGACCAATGAAAAAACCCACCGCCGCGGAGAAAAAACGCCAGTGCACGAGCAAGCGGAGATACCGCAGCCAGGGTGATGCCCTCGATGCCGCCCTGCTGGCGGGAACCGAGCGTCAGCGGAAAGCCTACCTCTGTCCGCTCTGCCAGCGCTGGCACCTCACCTCCGCGTAAATCGGGGTTTACCCCCGACCTCCGGAGTGTCGGGCGTAAACCCAACCTGCGTCATGTCAGCCTTTTGATCCGGGTCGGATTTGCAAAACCCCGGGTCGGGACTAGTTTTGTATCAATCGGCCATCCGGCTCCTTCCGCGTAAAAAATCACGGCACTTTTTAAGCTTTTCCACGGTCCCAGTCGAAGCATCCGTCCATTCCATTCCACCATGAAAACCAAACTTTTCCCTGTTTTTGTCCTCGCGGCGGGTTTCATCACTCTCGGCGCCAGCGCCCAAGTGGCCATACCCACGCCGCTCGCGCCGGCCGCTGATACCCAGGCCGCCCTGCAGCCCAGCCAGTTCGTCTACGCACCCCGGCTGCCCTCGGCGGTTGAGCTCACCAACGTCGCCGGTGCCCAAGGCCTGACGATTGACAGAATCGTGCAGACCACGGCGCAGATGACGGTGGTTTATCGCAACGCCAATGGGCAGACGAACACCGTCGCTTATGTGCTGCTGCCGGCGTCCGGCAGCCCCAGGGCCCAGACCGCGATCGTAGTTTCCGCCCCGGCCACGCCTGCCCCGCAGGTGGTCTATGCACCGGCCCCCACCACTCAGGTCGTTTACTACACCCCCGCGCCGGCTCCGGCGCCGGCCTACTACTACGATCCCTTTTATTATCCTTCCTATCACAGCGAATGGTATGCGCCCGTAGCGCTCAGCGTGGGCTTCGGCTATTACAGCGGTGGGCACCACCACGGTGGCGGTCGCGGCCACCACTGACGCTAACCGGGCGGCAAGCCTCACCGTCGTTCAGGTCACTCTCTTCACCATGTACCCGAAAAACATCCTTCTTCCCTCCGTCGCCCTGGCCGCTCTTCTGACCGGATGTGTGGGCACCGGGCCCAATACCCAGCAGGGCGCCGTCGGCGGCGCCGCCCTTGGCGCGCTTGCGGGCGCGATCATTGGCAACAACAGCGGCAGCCACAATGGCGCCGGCGGGGCGGCCATCGGCGCCCTGGCCGGGGCGCTGGCCGGCGGCACGCTGGGCAATGCCAAGGACAACGAGGAGGGCACCCTCTACACGTATCAGCAGCCGCAGCGGCGCGGTTATTACCGCACCGAGGTGATCCAGCAGGGTCCGCCTGCGGCGCCGGCGCCGATCTCCGAGGTGGTTCCGCCCGCCCCCGCCGCCAACGCGGTGTGGATCCCGGGCTACTGGGATTTCAACGGCACGGGCTACGCCTGGTCCGCCGGGCACTGGGAAATCCCGCCGCCGATGAGCACGACCTACATCGCGGCGCATTGGGAAACCCGCGACTACGTGAACGTGTTCGTGCGCGGCTACTGGCGCTGAACTCCCGCGCTGTTTACGCCGCGGCGGTTCCCGTTCCGGGGCCGCCGCGTTTTTTCAGCTGGAGGGCAGGGCGAGCAGACTGTCCGACCCCTTGCTCTCGTGCTCCGTCTTGAGATATTTCTGGCCGGCGTAGGTCACCACGACAATGCGCTCGGTGCGCTCCTTGGTGACGACGACAAACTCATCCGTGCCTGACTCGATGGCGGAGATGGCGGCCTGCTGGGACAGCTTCCAGCGGCTCTTGTCGGAGTTGAGCCCGCCGATGGACTCGATGCGTTCATGCGGATCGTAGCTGTAGGCCTTTTGGGCAAAAGTGATGGTGCGGCGGTGAACGGGGCGGGCCATGGGAGTTCTTTCGTTGAAATTTATCTCTGCAGAACCCGCACCGTAATTGCGGATTGTCGGATTAGCGAATTAAACCGCCGCGCCGGCGAACTCCGGGTTGACCGGCGGGGCATTGTCTTGCCGGATGGGGCCCCGATGGCACGAAGCGTGGTTCTCAAACAAAGCCTGCGGTGCGGCCGCTGTCAGCTGCCGCCCCGGTGGTGCATCTGTGCCGGCCTCGAGGCGGTGGATTGTCCGCTCAAGGTGGATGTCCTCATGCACCACATGGAAAACTGGCGGCCGAGCAGCACGGGTCATCTCCTCCAACGCGTGATCCCGACCGCGAACGTGCACCTGTACCGGCGCGAGCGTCCGCTCGAGCCGGCGGCGATCCTCCAGCCGGGCAAGACCCTCTGGATCCTGCACCCGCTCGGCGAACCGCTGCCGTTGGATCATCCGCCGCCGGCCGACCTGCAGGTGCTGCTGCTGGACGGCACGTGGCGGCAGGCGGGCGAGATGATGCGCGCGGTTGAGCCATGGGGCCGGCGGATCGCCCTGCCGATGACCGGCGCGAGCCGTTACTGGCTTCGCTCCCAGGCCGGGGAGGGGAAATTCTGCACGATGGAGGCGCTGTTGTTCCTGTTGGCGGCGCTCGGCCTGACGCCGGTGCACGCGCGGCTGCGGCTGCAGTTCGAGCTTCACGTGTATGCGGGGCTCTGCTCACGCGGCGCCAAGGCGAAGGCGGCGGAATACCTGGCGGAATCGCCCGTGCGCGCGGCCTTTCCGGAGCTGCTGGATGAACTCGCCCGGCATCGCGCTCGGGACACCGAAGCCTAGGCGGGGCGGCGAGTTTATTCAGCGGCAACGGGCTTGCCATGCATGGCGGCGTTCCCAATACCCGACACTGTATGGCCGAGCCGCACACCCCACCCGTCGTTGACTGGTACCGCACGCCGATCCCGACGGACGTCTTCAAACGGTTGCACCAGCGGAGCGACGCCAAGGCGTTCGTCTACACGCTCGGCTACCTCGCGGTTTACGCGACCACGGCCACGCTGGTCTTCCTGTCCTGGCGGCACCACGCGCCCTGGTACCTCACGCTGCTGCTGGTTTTCGCCCACGGCACGGTGGCGAGCTTCCTGACCAACGCCATGCACGAGCTCGGGCACGGCACGGTGTTCAAGACGAAGCTCTTCAACGAATTTTTCCTGCGCCTCATCTCGTTCCTCGGCTGGCTCCATCCGGACGTGTTCACCGCCAGCCACCAGCGGCACCACCGCTACACGCTGCACCCGCCCGACGACCAGGAGGTGGTGCTGCCCACCAAGCTCATGGTGAAGCATTTCCTCGAGCAGGCCGTGTTCAACCCGCGCGGGATGAAATGGATGTTCCTCTACACGCTCCGCCTGGCCTGCGGCCGGTTCACCGGCGCGTGGGAGCTCGAATGCTACCCGCCCGACCAACGGCCAACGCGCCGCCTCCCGATCCGTTGGGCGCGCGTCGTGCTCGCCGGCCACGTGCTGATCGCCGCGGTCTCGTTCCATTACGGACTGTGGATCATCCCGGTGCTGACTTCGCTCACGCCGATGTACGGCGGCTGGCTGTTCTTCCTCTGTAACAACACCCAGCACATCGGCCTGCAGGACAAGGTGCCGGATTTTCGCCTGTGTTGCCGCACCGTGCTCCTGCATCCCGTGGCGGCGTTTCTGTTCTGGCAGATGAACTACCACATGGAGCACCACATGTTCGCTGCGGTGCCCTGCTACAACCTCAAGCAGCTCCATCAGGCCATCCGCTACGATGTGCCGCCTGCACCCGACGGCCTGGTGGCAACCTGGCGCCACATCATCTCCGTCCTGCAGCGCCAGGCCCGCGAGCCGTCCTACCAGTACGTCGCCGAGCTGCCCGCCAGGTCCGGCCAGCTGAAGCCGGTGAATGCCTGAAGCCGGCGGGCGGTGCCGCCCGGCCACCGCCGCGGAGTCTTCGCGGGGCGCGACCCCGTTTCCTGTTTTCCCCATGAAATCCTACCGTCCCTTCGCCCGCGCACTTTCCGTCTGGCCCGCCCAACTGGCCGGACGGATGAACACGTGGGTGAGCTTCCACGCGCGCGTGGAACTCTCCGGCTCCCGCGCCACGCTGCGCGTCGCCGCCGCCCAGGCCTACCGCGTGTGGGCGAATGGGGTCGTGATCGGGCGCGGTCCGGCGCGCACGGCGCACCGGCACGCCCGCGTGGATGAGTGGCCGGTGTCGGCCGACGCCACCGGGCTGCTGCGCCTCGTCCTCGAGGTGATGGAATACGGCGTGCCGACGTTTTGTTCGACGAATGAGCCCGCGTTCTGCTGCGCGGAAGTGGTGCAGGGGAAGAAAGTCGTGGCGTGGACCGCCCCGCGCGACGGCGGCTTCATGGCCGAGCACCGCAAGGAGCGCGTGCAGAAGGTCGAGCGGTTCAGCTACCAGCGCGCCTTTGCCGAGGCCTACCGGTTTGGCGCCGCGGGGCTCACCTGGCGCGAGCCGGGTTACGCGCCGAAGCGTCCGCTGCCGCTGGCCCGGGTGAACTTTGCCCGGACCTGGCTGGCGCGGGGCGTGGCGAATCCGGATCTGACCGTGGCCCGCCCCCGGCCCGCCGCGGTGACCGGGCGGGCCCGGCCGTTTAGCGCGGCGGTGTTCGCCAAGTCCGACAAATGGCGGCACATCTTCGACGTACCGAAGACTTCCCCCGGCTTTACGATCCCGCAGCTGGACTGGCCGGTTTACACGCCACTCGCCGGCACCACGTTCCAGTCCACCGGGACGGCGCGGCTCAAGGCGGGCAGGCCCCTCACATTGCGGCCGCACACCTGGGTGCGTGCGGACTTTGGCCATGACTGCACTGGGTTTCCCGCGGTGCGCGCCAGCAGCCGGAAAGGCGCGCGCCTGCTGCTCGTGTTCGACGAGATTCTGGTGGACGGCCAGATCAAGTTCGACCGCTCGTCCTGCGAAAACGTGATCTGGATCGACCTCGCGCCCGGCGCGACGGTGGATTTTGAGGCGTTCGAACCCTACACGTTCCAACACCTGCAGGTCATCGCCTGGTCGGGCACGGTGGAGGTCTCGGACCTCCGCCTGCGCCATTACCAGAACGGCACGGAGTTGCGCGAGGGGCCCCGTTCGCTGACGCCCGCCGCGGCGCGGGTGCGCCGGGCGGCGCTGGCGAGTTTCCGGCAGAACGCCCTCGACGTCTTCATGGACTGCCCTGGTCGGGAGCGCGCCGGTTGGCTCTGCGACAGCCTTTTTACCGCGCGCGCCGAGTGGCACCTCACGGGCGACAACAAGATCGAGCGGGCCTTTCTGGAAAACTATCTGGTCCCGGCGGCCTTCGACGACCTGCCGAAGGGCATGGTGCCGATGTGCTACCCGGCGGAGGCGCTGCAAAAGCAGTTCATCCCGAACTGGGCGATGTTCCTGGTCATCCAACTCGACGAGGCCCGGCGCGTCCGCCGGCTGCCCGCCGAGTGGCAGCCGCAAATCCGGCGCTGCGTGGAGGGATTGCTGCGCTATTTCCGGAGGTTTGAGAACGAGCGCGGGCTCCTCGAAAAACTGGAAAGCTGGATCTTCGTCGAGTGGTCGAAGGCGAACGACTTCGTCAAGGAGGTCAATTTCCCGACGAACATGCTCTACGCGATGACGCTGCGCTCGGCTGCGCGGCTGCTGCGTGAGCCGAAACTGGCCGCACAGGCGGCGCGGATTGATGCGACGATTCGCGAGCTGTCCTGGCGCGACGGCGTGTTCCTCGACCATGCGGTCCGCGACCATCAGGGCCAGCTGGTGGTCCGCAACGACGCCACCGAGGTGTGCCAGTACTACGCCTTTTTCACCGGACTCGCGTCGCCGCTCCGGGAGAAGGCGCTGTGGCAGCGGCTGGTGCGGGCCGACTACGGCACCCTCCATCCGGCGAACGTCTTCGTCGGAAAAATCATGCGCTTCCAGCTGCTGATTGAAAACGGCGAGTTCGCGGCTGCACGCCGCGAGCTGATGAAGAGTTACCTGCCGATGGCGAAGACGACGGGCACGCTCTGGGAACTCTTCCAGAAGACCGTGAGCTGCAACCACGGCTTCACATCGTATGTGGCGGTGCTGATTGACCAGCTCGCAGCGAAGCAGCGGCGGTGAGGTCCGGGGGTAGGGCGGGTCTTTGACCCCCCTGGCTCGGATGCCAGCCCGCCCTGTGCGCCCTGTGGGTTGCGTGCTCGCGCGCAACGTTGCCCGCGAGCGGGCAACCCACCTTGGTCGGCCGGTCAGGCCGGCGGGTGCCACTCCGCCGCCGGCCAGTTGTAGATGAAGCGCGCGTCGGGGATGTGCCACGCCACCGTGCGCGCGTGTGGCCGCCGGACGCCCGGGATCGCGGCGAGCGGGTCAGCGAGTCCGCTGTAGGCGAATTCGACCGACACGTTGGCGGGCATGGGCAGCCGCCACGGGCGGGCGGCGGCGCGGTGTGCGATCGCGGCGGCGACGTCACGCCGGATGTTCGCCCGCACGTCGGCAACCGGGTAAAGTTCGCAGGTTGCCCAGCCGGTGCCGCGCTTCGTGGCGGTCGTCGCCACCCAAGGAAACAGCCGGTGCGCCTCAGTGCAGAGCGCCTCGTCGCCGGACACGTGGAGCAGCGGCACGCCGAACGCGCCCGTGAACAGCGCGAACTGGCTCAGCTCGCCGTGTTCGTCGCCGTTGATCCGGAAGCGGCAGAGCTCCTTGGGAATCTGGGTGTGATCCAGGAATCCGTTCACCGTGCCCGCCAGCGCATGTTGGCCGACCATCATGACGCCGGCGACGGTCGCATCCAGGCCGTCGAACCGGAGCGGCACCGCCGGCTCCAGCTTCCGCAGGGACGCGCGCGGATCGAGCGTGACGCGGGTGAAGGCCTGCTGGCGGTTGCGGCCGTGTCCATCCCACACTCTCACCTCGGTGGCGCCGGCATCGAAGCAGCCGGCGATGGTGGCGTTGGTGTCGGCGGCGAGTTGCGCGAGCCCGTGGAGGTACTCCGGTGCGTGGTCATCCTGCGCGTAGCACTGTTCCCAGTCGCTGATGCCGGCGAGTCCCTCCATGTCCGTTACGAGGCAGATAATCACAGAATAATTACGCGGGTAAACTCCCCGGTGACCCCAGCATCACGAAACATGGCCCGCAGTAAAGGCCGGTGCGTGCCCAGTGTCTGTCGGCTCACCGGCCTTCATCCGCAGTCAACCCGGCGGCCCTTGCGCCGCCAAACCCCAAACAACCCCAAGGAGAAATGCCATGAAGAGAAACCTGATCGCCGCGCTGCTCGCGCTGGCCTGCGGCCTCGCCGCTGTCGCCGCCAAGTCCGATGAACCCAAACCGCCGATGTACTCGGCCAAGTGCAAGTCGCCCTGCAGCTTCAGCGTGAAGAGCCACGACAAGCAGGAGGTGGTCGCGCTCCTCCAGGAGCACGCCAAGGCCCATCACAGCGGGCTGGTGCTGAGCGACACCGAGGCCGAGGCGATGGTGAAGGCCACCGAGCCGAAGAAATAAGCCGGCGCCGGACCGGACCGTGCGAGCCCCGCCGTGAGGCGGGGCTTTTCGTTTTTGAACTGGGTCAGCGTAGGTCGGGATTTACCCCCGACATCCGGAGAAAGCGTGTCGGGCGCAAAGCCCGACCGACGAATCCCCGCCCGGCTCAATGCCAGTAACCCTGGATGTAAACGTAGCTGCCGCCGCGGTGTTCCCAGTGCGGGGCATAGTAGCTGTGGTAGCGGCGGTGCGGCGGACGCGCCCAGCGGCCCCCGATCCAGACATATTGGGCGCCGTCGTAGGCCCAGTAACCGTTGATCCAGACATAGTCCGGGCCCGGTTGATAAACGACCACCTGCCGCTGCGGCGGAGGGGCCGGCGGGGGCTGGACCATGACAACATTGGTCGTGGCCTGCTCACGGGACGTGTAGAGCGTGCCGCGCTCGTGATCGAGGCTATTGCCGATCGTGCCGCCAAGCAGGCCGCCGGCAGCGGCGCCGATGAGGGCGCCGGAGGCGCCGTTATGGTTGCCGCTGTTGTTGCCGATGATGGCACCGGCGAGCGCGCCGAGGGCGGCGCCACCGACGGCGCCCTGTTGGGTGTTGGGGCCCGTGCCGACGCAGCCGGTCAGGAGGCCGGTGAGGGCGAGGGCGGTTAAGACGAGTTTGGCCGTATTCATGGTTGGATCCTTTGGATGAATAATTCGGGGAAAATGTTCCATCGGAGTCAATGACGCTGGCCAAGTCGCGAGGTCTCAACCCCCGGCGATATTTTTCGGGCCCCGCGGCGCGGCGGCGGAATCCCGCCTACAGGGTCAGGAACATGAAGACGCCGAAGCCGGCGAAGGCCACGACCCCGATGACCATCCAGATGTTCACCTTGGTCGTCCGCTTGTGGACGTTCACGATCGGGACCCCGTCATTTTTGTCGAAGCTCATGGTGGGTGGGCGGACGCCGGGGCCGGCGCGTCATTTCCGGAAGATCTTTGCGACGATGAAGATGGTCACGGCGCCGAACAATCCACCGCCGAGGAGCAGGTAAATGAGGGAATAGCCGATAGCCGCTACGGGTGGCAGGAGGGAGAGGAAGGTGATCATGGCCGGGCGGGTGGGTTGAGGAGGGGCGGGACAATGGCACCGCGGTGCCCTGCAGCATGGTAGCGGCAAAACCGTTCCGGTTCCCGGGTTTCGGTGGCGGGCCGGGTGTTTGCAGGCTCGCCAAGCCATTGGCGGGCCCAAAGATGATGGCATGAGCAACCTGTCAGCCCGGAAGCCCGCGATCAGCTTCATCTTTGTGACCCTGGTCCTCTCGATTGTTGGGTTCGGGCTCCTCATTCCCGTGCTGCCGAAGCTCATCGTGCAATTCGAGGGCGGGGATTTCACGGACGGGGCCAACACCCTGAAATGGATCGTGGGCATCTATGCGTTCATGCAGTTCATCAGCTCGCCGATCCTGGGCTCGCTCTCCGACCGCTTTGGCCGCCGCCCCATCATCCTGATTGCGACCGCGGGCTCCGCCATCGACTACCTCATCATGGCGAATGCGCCCACGCTGACGTGGTTTTTCATCGCCCGGGTGGTCGCGGGTTCCACCGCCGGGGTGCTCGCCACGGCGAACGCCTATATCGCAGATGTGACCCCGCCGGAGAAGCGGGCCCAGTCCTTCGGCCTGCTCGGGGCGGCGTTTGGCATTGGCTTTATCATCGGCCCGGTGGTCGGCGGCTTGCTGGGACAATATGATATCCGCCTGCCCTTCTGGTTTGCGGCCGGCTGCTCCGGCCTGAACTGGCTGTGGGGTTATTTTATGCTTCCGGAATCGCTCAAGCCGGAGAATCGCCGCGCGTTTTCCTGGAAGCGTGCGAACCCTGTCGGGGCGTTCCTTGCGATGCGGCGCTTCCCCGCGGTGCTGGGGCTGGTCGAATGCTATTTCATCCTCACGCTGGCGCAGGTGATGTTACAGACGACCTGGGCCCTCTACACCGAAGAGCGCTACGGTTGGAATCCCCTGCACATCGGCCTGTCCCTCATGTTCGTGGGCGTGGCGACGGGCGTGGTGCAGGCCACGCTGGTCAAGAAAATCGTGCCCAAGTTGGGCGATACCCGGGCGGTCATCGTCGGCATGTGCATCTCCATCGTGGCCTTCATTGGCTACGGCCTCGCTTCCCACGGTTGGGCGCTTTACGCGGTCATCTGCGTCGGCTGTTTTGCCGGCATCGCCGGACCGGCCCTGCAGTCCTACACGACCAAGCACATCCCGGCGGACGAGCAGGGTGCCGTGCAGGGGGTTTTCGCCGGCTTGCAAAGCCTTGCGAGCATCCCGGGTCCTTTCATTGCCTTGTACAGCTTTGGCTGGGCGATTGCGCCCGAGCGGCGGTTTCATCTGCCGGGGATCGCCTTCTTCGAGGCGGCCCTGCTTACGGCGGTGGCCCTCGTGCTCGCCATCCGCAGTTTCAAGCGCGACGAGACCGCGGGGAAGATCGCGGTCCCAATCCCGGTCGTGGCGCCGGGAGTGTAACGGGATCCAGGGCCGGGCGGCGGTCGCCACCGGCGGAATTTTACCGCCCGACCGCGCTCATCATGGGCGCGGGATAACGCAGCCCGGCGGCGGCGTTTTTCGGGAAACTGGAACCGATTAATGCGAGGTCGGCGGGGGTGAGGGTGAGGTCGAGCGCGCCGAGGTTTTCGTCGAGGTAGGTGCGGCGCTTGGTGCCGGGGATCGGCACGATGTCCCCGCCCTGCGCGAGCACCCACGCAAGCGCGAGCTGGCCGGGCGTGCAGTGCTTGGCGGCGGCGAGCTGGCCGACGCGTGCGACGAGCTCGAGGTTGAGTTGGAAGTTGGGGCCCTGGAAACGCGGGGACTGGCGCCGGTAGTCATCGGCGGCGAAATCCTCGAAACGCTTGATCTGGCCGGTGAGAAATCCGCGGCCGAGTGGACTGTAGGCGACGAGGGCGATGCCGAGTTCGCGCAGGGTGGCCAGCACGCCGTCCTCCGGATCGCGCGTCCAGAGGGAGTATTCCGACTGCAGCGCGGTGATGGGATGCACCGCGTGGGCGCGGCGGATCGTGTCGGGGCCGGCCTCGGAGAGGCCGAGGTGGCGGACCTTGCCGGCGCGGACGAGCTCCGCCATCGCGCCAACGGTTTCCTCGATGGGCGTGTTCGGATCCACGCGGTGCTGGTAGTAGAGATCGATGGTCTCGACCCCGAGGCGGCGCAGGCTGGCGTCACAGGCGGCGCGCACATAGTCGGGCTTCCCGTTGATGCCGCGGACCGTCGCATCGGTGCGGCTGCGCACGATGCCGAACTTGGTGGCGAGAAACACCTGGTTGCGGCGGCCGGCGACGGCCCGGCCGACGAGTTCCTCATTGTCGCCGAACCCGTACATGTCGGCGGTGTCGAGGAAGGTGAGCCCGTGGTCGAGGGCCCGGTGGATCGTGGCGCTGGACTCCGCATCGTCGCGGGCCCCGTAGAAATCCGACATGCCCATGCAGCCGAGACCGAGGGCGGAGACGAGCGGGCCGTTTTTCCCGAGGGCGCGTTGCTTCATGTGCGGTCAGGCTAGGCGGCACCGGGGGCAAAGTAAAATGCCGGGGTGGAAAATATCTTCCGGACTGGCGGCCGGGGCGGGGATCGGTACCGTGCGGCACCATGAAAATCATGACTTGGGCGGGGTGGGGCGCGGGATTGCTGGTGGGCGCGTTGGGTTTGGCGGCGGCCGAGGTCGCGCCGGATCCCTACGTCCAGGAGATCCAGACCTGGCAGGCGCAGCGCGCCGCGAACCTGACGAAGCCGAACGGCTGGCTGACCCTGATCGGACTGCATTTCCTGGCGCCCGGGGAAAACACCGTGGGCTCGGCGGCGGAGAATTCCGTGGTGTTGGCGAAAGGGCCGGCGCACCTCGGGGCGTTCACGCTGGCGCCGAACGGGCTGGTGAAGGCGGCGTTCAATCCCGGCATCGAGGTGAAGGTGGACGACCAAGCGGTGCTGTCGGCGAACCTGCGGGACGACACGCATGGCAAACCGACGATCGTGACGGTGGGGACGGTCAGCCTGTATGTGATCGAACGGGACGGGAAAAAAGCGTTGCGGGTGAAGGACAGCGAGGCGGACTCGCGCACGCACTTCCTCGGACTCGATTATTACCCGATTGATTCCTCGTGGCGGATTGAGGCGCAGTGGGTGCCGTTTGAAAAGCCGCTCGAAGTCCCGATCCGGAACATTCTCGGTCAGGTGGCGCCGGCGATCATCCTGGGGAAGGCGGTCTTCACCCGTGACGGCCACACCTATGCGCTGATGCCGATCCAGGAAGACCCGGATGCGCCGCTGTTTTTTGTCATCTCCGACCAGACGAGCGGGGACACCACGTATGCTGCGGCGCGTTTTCTGTACGCCGACCATCCCGGAGACGGCAAAGTCATCCTCGATTTCAACCAGGCGCAGAACCCGCCCTGTGCCTTTACCCCCTTCGCGACCTGCCCCTTGCCCCCCAAGGAAAACCAACTCCCCCTCGCCGTCACCGCCGGCGAAAAGAAATACCGTGGACACGGGGTCAGCCCCTAACCTTTGTAGTTGCGCTTACGCTAATAGCATGATGTGATTGGCTTATGGCTCGGAAGCCCCGCATAGAGTTCGCTGGTGCGATTTATCACGTACTGAACCGCGGCAATTATAAGGCGGATCTGTTCGACTCTGCCGGGGCCGCGCAGGCGTTTGTTGAGTGCCTGTTTCAAACCTGCGAGCGCATGGGCTGGCGGCTGCATGCGTACTGTCTGATGCGGAATCACTATCACCTCGCGGTGGAGACGCCGCAGGGGAATCTGGTGACGGGCGTGCATTGGCTGCAGAGCACGTTTGGGAACCGCTTCAACCGTTTCCGTGGCGAGCATGGCCGCGCGTTTCAGGGGCGCTACCAAGCCATCCTCGTGGAACCCGGCCGACATCTGGCGCAGCTGGTTGATTACATTCACCTCAATCCCGTGCGGGCCAAGGTCGTGCCGCTGGATCAGCTCGCGCAATTCCGCTGGTCGAGCTACCGGCATTTTGTGCGGGGGACCGCTGATCGACCGGCAATTCTCCTCTGTGAAACCTGGTTGCAGGAGAAGGGCGGGCTCACAGACACGCCACCAGGCTGGCAATCCTATCACGACCATCTCGTGTGGTTGATGGCGGACGAGGGCCGGCAGAAGGCCGCGGCCTTTGAGCGTATGAGCCGCGGCTGGGTCTACGGCGGTGACGCCTTCCAGAAAAACCTGCTGGGTAAATTCAAACGCATGCCCAATGCTCAGGATTGGGGCGGCAAGGAGATCAGTGAGATCAACCGCGTTGAGTGGAAGAAACTCCTCGACCGGGCCCTGCGGACTTTGGAGCGCGATCTGGCGACGGCCCATGCCGAGCCCAAGTCCGCGCCTTGGAAAATTGCGGTGGCCGCCTGGCTGAAGCAGCGCAGCAGTGTCAGCAACCGCTGGCTAACCGAACAATTGGGCATGGGAGCGCCCGATGCCGTGAGTCGTTACGTCAGTGAGTGTAAGAAATTGCAAAGACCTGAAGCCCAATTGGTAAACGACAGGCTAACTACAAGAGTTAGGGGCTGACCCCGTATGACTTGTGATGCGCGGCGTGGGCGGCGTAGGCGGCGGTGTCGCTCAGCATGCTGTCGATCGTGGCGATGAGGGGCTCGGGGCGCACGAGGCCGGAAAAGACCGCTTTGTCCCCGATGGCATCGGTGAGGATAAACGCGGGGCGCTGGTTGATCTGGTGGGCGAAAAACTCCTGCGTGCTCGCCTGGACGCGCGCGAGCACCGCGGCGGACTCGGCTGCGGCCCGGAGTTTCTTCGCGTTGAGCTGGCCGGCCTTGGCCGCCACCGCCACGGCCACGGCCATGTCGCCGACTTTTTTGCCTTCGCGCACGGCGGCGTGGGCGATCGCGCGGCGGAGTTCGTCGCCGGAAAAGCCAAAATCACGCCCGGCCTCCGCGACGAGGTTGGGCGCGTGATACCCGCCCTTGCGGGACGCCTCGAACCAACCGGAGTTCAGCATGAACGGTGAGCGCATCACCGTCCCGCCGCTGCGGCGGTAAAACCAATCGCACTGTTCGCGCGACGAGGGGAAGTCGCCCGGGTTCATCAGCGCGATTTTCCACTCGAACTCCGCGCGTCCCGCGTACCGCTCCTTGAGCGCGTCCCAGGTGGGTTCGACCCACGTGCACCACGATGAAAGGACCTCAAGGTAATAGGTGATTTTCATGGCGAGCAGCGCAACCCGCCGCCCGCCCGCCGTCGATGCAATTGCGGCGGAAATATTTGCCGGGCGGGATCGGCGGGATCGGCTGATCCGGCATGTGGGTTGCGCGCGAGCGTGCAACCCACCCGAACCAGGCGGGATCAGCGATCCCGCCCTGCAACAGAACCGCGGAATCGGTAATTTCGCTTGTCACGCCGCGCTGCACCGGGACAGCGTGCGCGCCACACCCCCACATGGCCCAAGCTTACACCGAAGCCAGCATCAAGACCCTCTCGTCCCTCGAGCACATCCGCCTGCGTCCCGGCATGTACATCGGGCGCCTCGGCAACGGCACCCACGCCGAGGACGGCATCTACGTCTTGCTCAAGGAGACCATCGACAACTCCATCGACGAATTCGCGATGGGGCAGGGCAAGAAGATCGAGATCGAACTGACCGAGCGCTCCCTCCGTGTGCGCGACTACGGCCGCGGTATCCCGCTCGGCAAGCTCATCGACTGCGTCTCGGTCATCAACACCGGCGCCAAGTACGACAGCCAGACCTTCCAGAAATCCGTCGGCCTCAACGGCGTCGGCCAGAAGGCTGTCAACGCCCTCTCCTCCAGCTTCCGCGCGCAGTCCGTCCGCGAGGGCGATACCAAGGTGGTCGAGTTCGAGAAGGGCAAGCTGAAGAAGGATCACAAGGTCGCCAAGTCCGACGAGCGCAACGGCACCCTCATCGAGTTCACGCCGGACGAGACGCTGTTCGGCAAGGATTTCAAGTTCCGCGCGGAGTTCATCGAGGACATGCTCTGGAACTACGCCTTCCTCAATCGGGGGCTCACGCTCGCGTTCAACGGCAAGGCGTTCAAGTCGGAGCACGGCCTGAAGGACCTGCTCGAGAAGGAACTCAGCGGCGAGCCGCTCTACCCGGTGATCCACCTCGAGGGCGAGGACATCGAAATCGCCTTCACCCACGGCGCGCATTACGGCGAGGAGTACTTTTCGTTCGTCAACGGCCAGCACACCACGATGGGCGGCACGCATCTCGCGGCCTTCCGCGAGGCACTCGTCGAGACCGTCCGCAATTTTTTCAAGAAGGACTATGATGCCGCCGACGTCCGCCAGTCCATCTTCGCCGCCATCTCCATCCGCGTGCAGGAGCCGGTGTTCGAGTCGCAGACCAAGACCAAGCTCGGCTCCAGCGAGATCGCCCCAGGCGGCCTGACGATCAAGGAATTTATCGGCAAGTTCGTGCAGCAGTCGCTCGACGGCTACCTGCACAAGAACAAGGAGACTGCCGACCGCATCAAGTCGCGCATCGAGGAGAGCGAACTGGAGCGCAAGGAACTCGCCGGTATCCGCAATCTCGCCCGCGACCGCGCGAAAAAAGCCTCCCTGCACAACCGCAAGCTCCGCGACTGCCGCCTCCATCTCGGCGACCGCAACGAGCGGGCCGAGGAGAGCACGCTGTTCATCGTCGAGGGCGACTCCGCCGCCGGTTCGCTCACCGCGACGCGCGATGTGCAGACGCAGGCCGTCTTCGCGCTGAAGGGCAAGCCGCTCAACACCTACGGGCTCTCAAAAAAGGTCATCTACGAGAACGAGGAATTCCACCTGCTCCAGTCCGCCCTCAACATCGAGGAGGGGCTCGACAGCCTGCGTTACAACAAGGTCGTGATTGCGACCGACGCCGACGTGGACGGCATGCACATCCGCCTGCTGCTGATCTCGTTTTTCCTGCAGTTTTTCCCCGACCTCATCCGCAACAACCACCTCTTCATCCTGGACACGCCGCTCTTCCGCGTGCGGAACAAGAAGAAGACGATGTATTGCTACTCCGAGGCGGAGAAGCAGGCCGCGGTGGTCGAACTCGGCGCCACGCACGAGATCACGCGCTTCAAGGGCCTCGGCGAAATCTCCGCCGGCGAGTTCAAGGACTTCATCGGCGAGAACATCCGCCTCGACCCGGTGAATCTCCACCACCTCTACAGCAGCGATGAATTGCTCTCGTTCTTCATGGGCAAGAACACCCCGGAGCGGCAGGATTTCATCATCGACAACCTCAAGGTCGAGAAGGACCTGATCGAGGTGTGATTATGATGAGCTCACGCCGAGACGCCGAGACGCAGAGACCTGAATGGGTTTTCGGATCAGACCGTTGCCGTTTTTTTACGGGCTCCGCCTCCATCTCCGCGCCTCCGCGTCTCTGCGTGAACCCCATGGACTCACGCAGAGACGGGGAGGCGCAGAGGGATCTGAATAACATTTCGGGTCAGATCGTGGATGCGGCGGTTCATGTTCACATGCGGCTGGGACCCGGGCTGCTTGAGTCAGTTTATGAGCGGGTACTGGCCTATGAACTCGAAAAGCGCGGCTTGGCCGTGGAACGCCAGGTGCCGGTGCCGATTACCTATGACGACATTCGCTTCGAGGAGGGTTTCCGCGCTGATCTGATCGTGGAGAAATCCGTGATTGTAGAGCTTAAGTCCGTCGAGACCATGGCGCCGGTCCATGGCAAGCAGCTGCTGACCTACCTCAAGTTGAGGGATTGCCGCCTCGGTCTGCTGATCAATTTTGGCGCCCCGTTGCTCAAAGATGGAGTCAAACGCATCGTAAACGATTTTTAATCCACTCTCCGCGTCTCTGCGCCTCTGCGTGAAATTATTCTGTCATACCCACCCGATGAACTCACGCAGAGACGCTGAGACGCAGAGAAATCTGGATGTTTATTCGGTTCAGATCGTTGCCGCTTTATTCCAGTGTCTGCCTCCATCTCCGCGTCTCTGCGCCTCTGCGTGAAATCAAATCCCCTTTTGTAAATGGCCAAGAAGAAATCCTCCAAGAAAAGCGACCAGGCGGAGCTCCCGTTGGGCGGCGACGCGCCAGCCCAAGAGGCAATGGGCAAGGGGCCAGAGGCAATGGGCAAGACCTCCGCCCTTGTCCCAGCGGCCTCCGAATCCTCTCGCCCATCGCCCATCGCCCCGGGCCCGGCCGCCGGCGACGCGGCGGTTTCGCCTCCGCAGCGCAAGAAGGGCCAGAAGGTCCAGGACGACCCGGCGCCCCTGGCGGCCGCCTACCGCAACTGGTTTCTCGAATACGCCAGCTACGTCATCCTCGACCGCGCCGTCCCGCACATTGATGACGGCTTGAAGCCCGTGCAGCGCCGGGTGCTGCACACGCTCTGGGACATGGACGACGGCCGCTTCCACAAGGTCGCCAATGTCGTCGGCGCGACGATGAAGCTCCACCCGCACGGCGATGCCTCCATCGGCGCCGCCCTCGTGGCCATCGGCCAGCGCGCGTGGCTCATCGAGCCGCAGGGCAACTACGGCAACGTGCTCACCGGCGACGATGCCGCCGCACCCCGTTACATCGAGGCCCGCCTGACGAACTTCGCGAAGGACGTGCTCTTCAACCCGAAGACCACAACGTGGCAGCTGAGCTACGACGGCCGCAACAAGGAGCCGATCACGCTCCCGGCCAAGTTCCCGATCGTCCTCCTCGAGGGCGCGGACGGCATCGCCGTCGGCCTCTCGACCAAGATCCTCCCGCACAACTTCAACGACCTCTGCCGCGCGGCCATCAACCACCTGCAGGGGAAAACCTTCCGCATCCTTCCGGACTTCCCGACGGGCGGCACGGCCGACTTCGCGGACTACAACGACGGCGAGCGCGGCGGCAAGGTGAAGGTCCGCGCGAAGATCGAGGAGCGTTCCAAATACCTCCTCGCCATCACCGAGCTGCCCTACGGTGTTACCACCGAGTCGCTCATCGAGTCGATCCTCGCGGCCAACGCGAAGGGCAAGATCAAGGTCAAGCACGTGGACGACAACACGGCCGACAAGGTCGAGATTCTCGTGCACCTGCCGCAGGGCGCGGAGCCCGACAAGGTCATCCAGCAGCTTTACGTGTTCACCAGCTGCCAGGTGCAGCTCAACCCCGCGGCGTGCGTCATCGTGCGCAACCCGAAGACCGGCGCCGACAAGCCGCAGTTTGTCGGCGTCCGCGACATCCTCAAAACGAGCGCGGAAGCCACCAAGGAACTCCTCAAGCGCGAATTGGAAATCAAGCTCGGCGAGCTGGAGCAGCAGTGGCACTGGGATTCGCTCGAGCGCATCTTCATCGAGGAGCGCATCTACCGGCTGATCGAGAAGTCGAAGACCTGGGACAGCGTGCTCGCCGAGATCCGCGGCGGCCTGAAGCCGTTTCTCAAGCAACTCCGCCGCGAGGTGACGGACGACGACATCGTCCGGCTGACCGAGATCCGCATCAAGCGCATCTCCGCCTACAACCGCTTCCAAGCCGACGAGGCCATGGCGAAGATCGAGGAGGGGATCAAGGAGACGAAGGCCGACCTCAAGAAGCTCACCGAGTACGCGATCGCGTGGTTCGAGATGTTGCAGGAAAAGTACGGCAAGGGCGTCAAGCGGAAGACCAGCTACGACGAGATCGAGCAGCTGGACGCGTCGGCGGTCGTGTCGGCGAACCAGCGCCTGTATGTGAACCGCGAGGACGGCTTTATCGGCCTGAACTGGCGGCAGCACGAGTTCGTGACCGAGTGCACGATCCTGGACAGCGTGCTGACGATCATGGGCGACGCGTCGCTGAAGGTCACGAAGGTGGCGGACAAGACCTTCATGGGCCGCGACATCCGTTGCGTCTCAATCTGGCCGAAGGAAGGCGACACGAAGTTCTACACGCTGATCTACCGGGACGGCCCGGAGGGGAAGTCGTACGCGAAGAAGTTCCAGATCGGCGGTCTGAGTCGGGACAAGCTTTATCCCCTGGCGAAGAGCGAGGGATCCAAGCTCATCTACCTCGACATTGCCGACAAGGAGAAGGACATGCCGAAGAGCGTCCACATCTCCCTCGACGGCCGCAGCGGCGCGAGGGTGAGGGAGTTCGACTTCGACCTGACGCCCGTGCCCGTCAGCACCCGCACCTCAAAGGGTCTCACGATCACCAAATGGTCGATCAAAGAGGTTAAGAGAAACGACCTGGCGCTGAAGTAGGGCCGGTCCTCGGCCAGTGAAGTCTCCGCGCCTCCGCGTCTCTGCGTGAGATTATTTTGCCCCTTTGCTGCCTGATGAGGTCACGCAGAGACACAGAGGCGCGGAGAGTCCTGAATAGTTTTTGGATCAGATCGTTGATGCCTCCATCACTTTCTGTTTCCGTTCTCCGCGTCTTTGCGTCTCTGCGTGCGACTATTTTGTCCCACCCCGGCCTCATGCTTGTGGAGTGCTCATCCGCTGATCAGTTGCCAGTCACCTACCTCGACATCGCCGACAAGGAGAAGGACATGCCGAAAAGCGTCCACATCAGCCTCGACGGCCGCAGCGGCGCGAGGGGGAGGGAGTTCGACTTCGACCTGACGCCGGTGCCGGTCAGTACGAGAACTTCGAAAGGTCTCACGATCACCAAATGGTCGATCAAGGAAGTGAAGCGGAACGATCTGGCGCTGAAATAACCGGCCTCAGCAGAAACGCCCCGGCTGTTACACCAGCGACACACGTGACCCGGGCTATAGACTAACAGATTTCGCTGCGGCGCTGGAATAGTTCCGCGACGACGACTCGAAATCTCCACTTGGTCGCTCGGCTTGTTTTTATGCTGAGTTCTCTTTGAGCACTGGAATGCCAACATCGATTAGGTACTGGAAAGTCGAATCGTAGTAAGCCGGTGGACGTGTGTGGTCGGCATTATCCCCTTCCGGAACAAAAATAACCATCCCCTGGCGCGCTCGTGTCAGAAGAACGCGATATGCATTTTTAAGGTAACTGCGATTGTCGGTATTTTTCACGTTCTGCCACTTCGCCCCTCGGAAGTCGTGAAAGCTCCAGACTGAGCCAGTAAACCTCAGGTCGCCGTCCCAAGTGACGACGGCCCAATCCACTTCTAGTCCCTGAACTTGAAATTCTGTCGCTGCATCCTCGAGGTAATAACTGGACCGCGTATCTTCCTTTCCGTCCAGAAACCAATGTACCGGGTCAGTTTTCACCCGGACATCGATCGCGTGGGGTTTGAGCCGCTGGGCCTTCGACGAAGCCACCAGCCCATAGCGTTCACTACCGCGAGCTCTCGAACGAACCCACTGCTTTGCCAAAGCCAGGTCCCGCGTTACAGCAATCGGATACCGTTTCAGCTTAGACAGTGTGAGCTGAGCCTGGGCTCGATCACAATCGAGCAGCGCTTTCACAAATGCAGACACGTGCTCAGCGCGAAACGATCGCATCGATACTGAAAGGTGAAGGTTGTCGTCGAGATGAACGCCACGCGTTTCTTTCACCGCTCCAACGGTCTCTGTAGCCGAGTACTCGCTGTCTGTCAGGCGGGACGAGATATACATATCCCAAAGAGGGAAAGACGTTTTCACCGCCTCTAACCAAGCACCGATACCAGACTCACCGCGGTTAATCTCTTGTCCGCCACCGACCAAGCAGAGAATTACGGCCCAGTCCTTGTGCCGATCTACGTAGCGAATCAAAAATTGAGGTTCTGAATCGGTGAAATTGGGCACGCCTTTCTTCCGCTTCATGAAGTCAGACGTCATCGCTTGATTCCAGGCGCGTTGCGCTTCGTCGAACACCACCACGTGATCAGCAGGTGGATTAACTGCATCCTTGATCGCCTCATCTCGGAAGTGATGCACATTCTGAATGAACTGCTTCACCGGATCGCTCCCCGTCTTTTGTATTTGGCCCCGTTTCTTCAGACGTTTTTTCTCGTCTCTCGATAGAGCGGCCCGGAGGACTGCAACGAGTGGGCCATTCCCGGATAACAGCACCGCATGAGTTGGGCTCTCTGTTCTTGCGTGTTGGGTTGCTACGTTGAGACCAACCAAAGTCTTTCCTGCACCTGGCACACCGGTGAGAAAACAGATGATCTTCCGGTTTTTCGTTCTCGCCTCATCGATGAGCTCCTCAATTCGCCGCGAAGTCTCGGCAAGGTTCTTTTTACCTGCATCGAAGGCCTTGATCGCTTCCACTCCATGATGGGCGTAAAGCGCTCTTGCAGCCTCGACAATCGTGGGCGTCGGTTTGTAAGCGCCTTGAGCCCATCGGCTTTGATCAAGAGCGTCACCACCGATCTCCGCCAAGGCAGAATCAATTGTCGCTCGAAATCCGGCGGAATGGACTTGAATCGGACGGTAAACACGATCCACGTCGGGAATCAGTTTCACTGGGCCTGACTCCTTGGCTTCAGTTGCAATCAAGATTGGCACCAATGACACTTGGTGACTGGTCTCATGAAAATTTTTCAGGTCGAGCGCATAGTCCCAGACCTGATCCAGGGCAGCTCGGTCGAACGACGCTTCCCCCACCTTAAATTCAACGACGAACACCACCGGGCCAAGCAGCAGGACAGCATCCACTCGGCTACCCATACGTGGGATATTAAACTCCAAGAAGAGTGTACCTGATAGCCCCTCGAGATTCTTCTGTAAGAACGCTATCTGCGCCAGCCACGCCTCTTTCTGGGTCGTGGCCAGGTCGAAGTCGGGGTTCTTGGCCAAGATGCCGAAGACCAAATCTGGATCTGCGTTCCTGAAGTCGGCGATCGTCGCATCATACCAAGCCCTAGAAGTGACCGCTGTTGGGGTGAGATTCGCCACTGAAAGCTTACTGCTGAGTCTGCTGCCTTATGGCAAGCTGGCGGTATTCGTGCGCATATCGGAGATGAAGTCTGACTCACGTATTGGGAATCATAGGTGGGTGCCGTCATCCCGCGCCGACTGGGCATAATCCTTCGACAGACTCAGGACTAAATAAAAAAAGCCACGCACCGGGGTGCGTGGCTGGGAGAGTGTCGGGCTGGGGCCCGGCTTACTTCTTTGGGGCTTGGGCGGCGATGGTGCCGAGGCGCTTGTCCATCTCGTTCATGCGGTTCACCAGGTCGGCTTCGACTTTCTTGCGGTCGCTGCTGGAGACGATGCTGAGTTTGGCCGCATCCTTGACGACGTTGGCGGGCAGCATCAGCAGGCGGGTGAGGATGCCTTCGTCCTTGAACGAGCTCAGGTAGAGCGCGGTCAACTCGTGGGAGAGCTTGAGCGAGTCCTGCGCGACGGTCTGCGTGGCGACCAGGTTGTTCTGCAACTGCTGGTTCCTGGCGAGTTCGCTGGTGAGCACGTTGCCGACCTGGTCGGAAATCTTCTGGCTGTAGGCGTTGATCGAGTCCCGGGTCAGGTGCTGGTCGCTGGCCATCTCGGCGAGGATGGGCTTGATCTTCTCCGCCATGCGGCCGGAGACCTTGTCCACCTGCTCGTTCTGCATCTTCTCGGCTTCCTCGGGGGTCTTCGGGAGGGGATTGTAGGGCTGGACCTTCTTGGCCACGGCCTCGGCGAGGGCGTTGATCTTGTCGGCGTTGAGCTTGTTGACCTCGTCGTCGGTCATGAACATGTCGGCCTGGCGCTTCGAAATGGCGTCCTTGAGAAGCTTGTTGGTGGCCTCGATCTGCCGGCGGTTTTCGTCGGCGGAGAGCTTCAGCGCCTCGTTCTGGTCCCGGAGGGGGGCCAGCTCGGCCTGCTCCCGGGCAGCCATGTCATTGACGGTCTTCTGGTGTAGCCAGAACGCGGCTCCTGTGATCAGGAGGGCGGTGAGGATGACGGTGGGGAGTTGTTCTTTGAGTTTTTGCCACATGGGACGAGGAGGGGTTATGGGAGGTGACTGTGAGCAGGACGGGTGGGAAATGCAATAATGCGTTGGGACGGGGCTTTGCGGTTGTTTTTCAGCTTTGGCGGGGCAGGTTGGCGCCGTGAGCCTTAACCGCACGGAACAGATGATTTTCGACTATCTCCAGGGTCACGCCGAGGAGAGACAGTACTGGCAAACCAAGGTTCAAAGTATCGCTGCGGCCGTGGTGGATCCCCATGTGGCGGCCCACCGGCTGGAGGCGGAATTCTGGCAATATTACAAGGAGCGGAGTGCGGTGGTCCCGGTTTTCCGCGACGCGGTGGCCCGGGAAGGGCTGGCTCGGACGAGCATGAAGAACCTGGCGGAGTACGTGCTGCGGTTGTGGGTGGCCCCGCGGCCCAAGAAGCCCGCCTCCGCCTGAAGCTCCGGCGGGGCGCCGCGTCTCCAACCAACGTGTTAGAGGCAGCGTTCCACCTTGGTCCGGCGCCATGATCCGTGGTTTACCGCAGGACGAATTTTTGGCGCGCATGGAACCTTCGGCCCGATCTGCCGTCATAGCTTGCTGCTAACTCGTCTGCCTAGCGGACGAATTGGGGTAAGTAAGAAAGCAATAGGCGGGCCGTGTAGGGGTACACGGCCCGCCTTCCTTTTTTGGGCGGGATGGATCTGTTGTTGTGGGTCGGGCTTTACGCCCGACCTGGTCCCAATTTCTCGGGGATAAACCCCGACCTGCGTGGGGCCTTCGCAACCGCTCGCAGAATCACGGGCCGGAGACCCGGGCCACGGCGGCCAGCCCCGTCGGGTCATGTGACAGGCACGTGAAAAATTCCCCATGGCATCACTCTAATATCGACAACGGGCATGGTCCGTGCAGAGCTATTCACAAGATATCCACATCCACACGATGGAAAAACTGAGCGGGGCGTTCGCCCCAACTTCGGGGATCAGGGTGGCAGCAAAAGTGAAGACCTTCGTGCTCGACACGAACGTCCTCCTTCACGACCCGCAATCGATATATAAATTCGAGGACAACAACCTCGCCATTCCCGTCGAGGTGCTCGAGGAACTCGACGCCATCAAGGGCGAGCAGTCCACCGAGCGAGGCCGCAACGCCCGCCGCGTGCACCGCATCCTGCAGGAGCTCCTGCCCGACTCGCGCTCGATGCACGAGGGCGTGAAGCTGCCGAACGGCGGCACGCTCTCGATCATCATCAACCCGTACCTGCTTGAGGGCGGCCGCTCTTCGCCCGCGATGGACCGGCTGCGCTCCATCCTCCCCGACCTCTCGAAGAAGGACAACCGCATCATCGCCGCGGCGCTCTTCGTGCAGGAACAGTTCCCGCCGCCGACCATCCTCGTCACGAAGGACGTCAACGTGCAGCTGAAGGCCCGCGCCGTCGGCCTTGAGTCGGAGGATTACCTCAATGACAAGGTTCCCGAGGTGGACGAGGAGGCCAGCTACCACGAGCTCCCAGTCAACCTGTACGAGCTGCAGCGCTTTTGCTCCGAGGGCGAGTTTGACCTCGGGCCGGACGCGTCGAAGCCGCTGTATCTCAACGAATACGTCCTGCTCCGCTCCGACGAGGGCAAGACGATGCCCGCCCGCTACTATGGCGAGGGCCTCGTGCGCCGGCTGAAGCTCCCCGATTTCGTCAAGGCGCCCGGCGGCATCACGATCCGCCCCCGCAACCTCGAGCAGCAGTTCTTCCTCGATGCGCTGCTCGACGACGGTATCCACATGCTGACCTGCTTCGGCAAGGCGGGCACGGGCAAGACGCTCCTCTCGATTGCCGCCGCGCTGCACCAGACGCATGACGATCACTCGCGCTACGACGGCGTGTCCATTTCCCGACCGGTGATCGCGCTCGGCAAGGACATCGGCTTTCTCCCCGGCACGCTCGAGGAAAAGATGAAGCCCTGGCTGCAGCCCTACTACGACGCGCTGGAGGTGCTGATCCCCTCGAAACCGCAGAAGGAGCCGCAGTTCGCTGCGAAGAAGGTTTCCAAGAAGCAGCACAAGAAACACGATGAGCGCTTCCTGGCGATGAATGCCCCGCCGGCGCCGCACGTCAGTTCGGGCGGCGGCCACGGGTCCTTGCCGCTGGTGAAACCCTACGAGCGCCTGCTCAAGAGCGGGTTGGTGGAAATCGAGGCGCTGGCGTTTATCCGCGGCCGCTCGATTGCGCGCCGCTTCTTCATCCTCGACGAGGCGCAGCAACTCACGCCCCACGAGGTGAAGACGGTGATCACGCGCATTTCCGAGGGCTCCAAGATCGTCCTCATCGGCGACCCGGCGCAAATCGACAACCCTTATGTGGACGCGCGCAGCAACGGCCTCGTCTACTGCCACAACCGCATGAAAGGCCAGTCCGTCGCCGCCCACGTGAAACTCACGAAGGGTGAGCGGTCGAAGCTGGCGGAGCTGGCGGCGGATCTCTTGTAGGTCGTCTGCGGGCAGGTGCGCCAGAACGCGAGCCAGCCCGTGGCCTACGGGTTACTGGAGGCGGATCGGTGTCGGTTGCCCGCTCGCGGGCAACCGACGCCGGCAACTGGATCGCGTGGCATGGGTCTCCGGCCCATGATTTTGGCGTGAGGTTGGATTCCGGATCCCGGGTCGGAGACCCGACCCACGGCGGACCCAATGCGGTTACGACTCCGCGGCTCGCGCCATCAGCCAGAGCAGGTCGGACACCCGGTTGACGAACTGCAGGAGGACCGGGCGCACGCTGCGGCCTTGGGCGGGCAGGGCGACGAGGCGGCGCTCGGCGCGGCGGCCGGCGGTGCGGGCGAGATCAAGGGCCGCGGCGGGGAGATTGGCGCCGGGCGTGGCCCAGCCGTCGTATTTGATCGTCCCGGCCTCGAGCGTGGCGAGGGCGGCATCGAGGCGGGCCAGCTCGGGTTCGCCGATCTTCTGGAATTTCGACCCGGCGTACCGGGCGACATCGGACTCGGCGCAGGCCAGTTCGCCCATCAGGGCCACGAGGTCCTTCTGGATCAGCTCGAGCATGGCCCGTTGGGCCGGGTCCGGCGAGGTGGCCTTGGCAAAGCCGACGGCGGCGTTGAGTTCGTCGAAGGCGCCGACGGCCTCGATCTGCGGGTGATCCTTCGGGACGCGCTGGCCGTAGAGCAGGCTGGTGGTGCCGTCATCGCCGGTGCGCGTGGCAATGGAAGAACCGGAGCTCATGGCTTCTTGGCCGCGGCGCGGGTTGCCTTGGCCAGGGCCTTGATGGCGTCCTCGACGGTCGCGCGGACTTTCTTTTCCATGCGGTCGATAAACAGCACGCCGTTCAGATGGTCGGCCTCGTGCTGCACGCAGCGGCTGAGCAGGCCGTCGCAGCGCAGCGTATGGGGCACGCCATTTTCATCCTGGTAGGTGACGGTGATGGCGTCGGGCCGCACGATATCGCCGCGGATCTGGGGAAACGACAGGCAGCCCTCCTCGTAGATCAGCTCGTCGGTGCCAGCCAGAGGGGTGATCTTGGGATTGGCCATGGCCATGGGCATGAAGAGGTCGAGCGGCGGCTTGGCCCCGTCGAGCTCCCACTTGAAATCCGCGTCGGACGGGCGCAAATCCAGCACGCACAGCTGCAGGGCCTTGCCCACCTGCTGGGCGGCGAGGCCGATGCCCTCGGCGGCGTGCATGGACGCAGCCATCTGGTTAGCCAGTTTCAGGAGGGCGGCGTCGAAAACAGTGATTTTCTCACCCTTCTTACGCAAAATAGGGTCGTTATAGTGAACAATGGGGAGGGACATCGGTCGTTGTGCCACAAGCGTGGATTGCTATCTGCTTCCCGCAAATAAATACTCCCGGTCCATGAGCGCAACGGTCCATCCAGCTAAACAGCGGCTCACTGCGCCTTTGGCCGCGGTGGCGGGCTTGCTGCTGGTCTTTGCGGCCTGGTCGCTGCCGGCGAACCTGAAGTCGCTCAGCCCCGCCTTGCTGCGCGAAGCGGGTGCGGGCACGCGCTCGGTGGCGACGTTTGGCCGCCAATTGGTGGATGCCGAGAAGATCGGTCCCGCCACGCTGACCCTCGCGGCGGCGCGGACGATCAACGATCCCGGCGCAGCCGCGCTCGACACCGCGCTGGCCAATCTGTCCGCCCATGCGCCGGAGCTGGTCGCCTGGGGCGGGTGGGATCCGTTTCTCGATCCGCTGTTCAACCTGCGTGAGAACAAGGGCCACGCGGAAAGCACCCCGGTGCTGACGTTCTTCATCACCGAAAAGGCCCGGGAAACGCTGCGAGCCTACCTGGAAAAAACGCGCTCGCAGGGCGTGCAGTCGCTGCTCCGCACGCGCGAGCTGACGGCGACCGGGCGCTTTGTCCCCGCGAAGGAACCCGGCGGCCAGCCGCTCGACGCGGTTATCCTGCTCAGTGCGCTGCTTTATCAGGGCGAACATTTCTCACCGTCCCTGCAGCGTGAACTCCGCGGACTCGCGGACACGGCGACGAGCCAGAAGGACCTGGGGGCGCTGGAGCCGTTTTACCTCGACCTGCTTTCGCTCGGGAAGCGCCTCAACTGGGCGCAGCTGGGCGAACTCCTCCGCGGCACGGAGAACACGAAGAGTGTCGGGGAATTTGCGCATCTCGCCCGGGTCGCGCCGGACCAGTTGCCGGTGATTTACACGGCGGCGCTTTTTTCCGGCTCGGCCGACCAGGTGGCCTCCTACTCGATCCAATACGGCAAATCCGGGCTCGAAGACTTGCGGCTCGCGCTGGCGAGCGGGCAGGGGGCCGTGCGCCAGTTGATGCTCCGGCAGGTGCCGGTGAACCGCGGCGCGGGCTCGGGGCTGGGCATGGCGGCGTCGCTGGTGCTGTTCCACCCCCACGTGATGCTCGGGGTGAAGTACCTCGGCTATCTGCTCGGGGTGTTTTTTATCTTCCGGGGCCTCGATCGCTGGATTGTCACTCCCGGCTCGGATCCGGCCCTGGGCCTGCCCCACATGAAAAGTGGCGTGCTGGCGTTGCTGTTCGCGGCGCTGCTGGTCGTCGTGACCGAACCCTTCCTGCTCAAGGCCGCGCCGCTCTCCGAGTACCGGGTACGGCTCGTTTTGCCTGTCCTGATTTCCTCTTCCACCCTGCCTGTTGTCCCAAAGAATCATCCCACTCCCACCATGGATTCATCCACCCTCATCTCGATCGGCTTTTTTGCCTGCCTGCAAATCGCCATGTATGTCATCTGCCTCCGCAAGATCGCCGAGGTGGCCCGCTCCCCGCTGCCCCCGCTCACCAAGCTCCGGCTGATGGAAAACGAGGAGAACCTCTTTGACGGCGGTCTCTACGTCGGCATCGGCGGTACCGCCACCGCGCTCGTGCTGCAGGTGCTGGGCGTGATCGAGCCCAACCTGCTCGCCGCCTATTCCTCCAACCTCTTCGGCATCACCTGCGTCGCGCTCGTGAAGATCCGCAGCGTGCGGCCCTACAAGCGCCAGCTCATCCTCGAGAGCCAGGTCCAGACCGGTGTGAAGATCGCGTCATGAACAAGACCCTGCTGCTTATCCTCTGCGATTTCCTCCTGCTGAACCTCCTCGCGCTCACGCGCTGGGAGAAGGCGGAGCCGGCGCGCGCCAAGCAGCCGCCCGTGCCGCAGCTGGCCGCGAACGCCGCCACGAAGGATCAGGACCTGGTCGAGGCGATGAAGCTCTCGCTCGCGGACGAGCGCGCCACGCGCCAGCAGCTGACGCAGAAGCTTTCGAGCACCGAGTCCTCGCTCGCCCAGCGCGAGCAGAACGTCACCCAGCTCGAGGCCGACCAGAGGAAGCTCGCCGCGACGCTGAGCGCCACGCAGCGCACGGCGGCGGACCTGACCCAGAAGGTGGCCGCGGCCACCCAGGACGCCACGATAACGAAGGAGGAACTCGCCCGCATCCAGCGCCAGCTGGAGGACAAGCGCGCCGAGGCCGAGCGCCAGCGGCAGGCGCTGGCCGCGCTCACGCAGGCGCAGGCCGAGGCCCGCCAGAAAATCGAAGGGCTTTCCGTGCAGGTGAAGGTCGCGGAGCAGGAAAAACAGCTGCTGCGCGAGTCGGCCGAGGCCCTGAAGACGCAGGTGGAGGCGGAGCGGTCGGACCGGATCAAGGCGCAGGCGGCGACGACGCAGCTGGCGCAGGGCGTGGGCCAGCTCGCGGAGAAGTCCGGCGAGCTGACGAAGGAGATCCGCGACAACCGCCCGATCAACGCGAACGTGCTGTTCAGCGACTTTCTCGCCAACCGGGTGACCGTGAAGTTCACCGCCGTGCGCGAGGGCGTGTTCGGCCCGGCGACGCGGGAGAAGGAAACGGCCACGGTGCTCGTCACCGACGGGGCGGAAATCTACGCGCTGCTGCATCTCGACGACACGCCGTTCCCGCTCAGCGAAAACAGCCTCGACTGGGAGAAGATCACGGCGGAGTTCACGAAGCCGCCGGCCTACCGCAGCCGCGTGCCCGCGCTGCAATTCCTCTCGCTCGACCCGCGCGTGCTGGTGCTGCCGGTGGACCCGGCGCAGGCGACGGCGCTGGGCGTGAAGGTTTACCCGCTCGCGCTCGAGCCCTTCAAGTTTCCCGAGGCGGTGCTCGTGAGCGGCGGGGGCCAGGGCTACGGCGAGGTCGGCTTCAAGCTGGACGCGTCCCAGCCGAGCTACGTGCGCGTGGACAACCGGCTGTTCAAGCGGCTGTTTGGCGACTTCGCGCCCTCGCGCGGCGACCTTGTGCTGAGCAAGACGGGCGAACTGCTCGGCATCATGGTCAACAGTGACTTCTGCGCGCTCGTGACGAATTTCCTGCCGCAAAAAACGCTCCGGACCGGCGCCGAGGTGAAAGCCCAGCATTCCGCCGTGCTGCTAAACGACCTCGCCGCCCGCGTGCGGCTGCTGCCGCTCAAGCTGCAGTGAAGGGCAGACCTTCGGGATTCTTTACAGGAGGTAACGGAGGGAACAAAGGTCAGAACCGAATTTGTTTCGGAACACCTCTCTGTTCTCTCCGCTACCTCCTGTAAAAACAGGTTGGGAATTAGTGTTTGGTCTCACTCGCGCCAATGGCTCCTGTGACACTCTGGTCGCCCTGGCCGAGTTTGCGGCGGAAGAGGCTGACGGCGAGGCCGAGGCCGATGGACGCGAGCTCGGGATCGTACCGGGTGCCCTCGTCGCGGAGGAAGGCGTGGGCGCCGTTGAACTCGTGCCAGGTGAAGTTGGAATTTGCGGCGGAGAGCGCGGCATGGACCTTGGCGCGGCCCTCGAGCGGCACGTGCGGATCCTGGCGGCCCCACAGCATGAGCAGCTCCCCCTTGATCTCGGGGATGCGGGCGAGGGAATCGTCCTTCAGGCCCTTGCCGAGCCCGCCCTTGTGCAGGTCGGTCGCGTAGAAGCAGGTGGCGGCGAGGACGCCGGGGTTCATCGCGGCGCGGAAGGCGAGGTGGCCGCCGATGCAGATGCCCATCGTGCCGAGTTGGCCCGTGCATTGCGGGTGCGCGCCGAGGAAGGCGAGAACCGCACGGGCGTCGGTGTCGTAGGCGGCGAGCTCCTTGGTGGTCTTGAGCTCATTGCCGCGGGTGGCGCCGGGCTGGTCGTAAGCGAGGACTTTGCCGGCGGGTTCGAACTCGTGGTAAATTTCCGGCACGGCGACGACGAAGCCATGGCCGGCGAGGAACGCCGCGGTGCGGCGGATGGGGCCGGTGACCTGGAAAATCTCCGAGTAGAGGAGGATGCCGGGATATTTGCCGGGTGCGGCGGGGCGGAACACAAAGGTCCGCATCGGGCCGGTGGGCGTGGTCAGGTCGGTGAATTCGGAGTCGAGGATTGTCATGGGGCGAGGGTCGGAAGAGGTTGGGGCGTGCCGTTAACCACCGGAATCATTCATTGTCATTCTGAGCGCAGCGAAGAATCCAGTGTGACTCCGCGGTGGGTTTCGGCGATATCGAACTGGATTCTTCACTGCGTTCAGAATGACAAACGGAGTTGAGACCCCACCCGGGTTGACGTCATCGATGCCAGTCCAACCGAACATTCTCTGGATAGTGACGACCCAGTGGCGGGCGGCGGCGGCGGGGTACGCGGGGGATGGCAATGCGCGCACGCCCAACCTCGACGCGCTGGCGGCGGAGAGCGTGAACTATACGCAGGCGGTGACGCCGCATCCGTTCGGGCCGTTTGCGCGGGCGGCGCTGCTGACGGGCGTGCCCTCGCCGGAGAACGGGGTGCGGGATTATTTTGATCCGCTGCCGGCGACGGCGCGGACGGTGGCGCACGCGATGAAGGACCGGGGTTATGCGACGGCGTTTTTTGGGAAGTGGCACCTCGGGAAACGCGATTCCTCGGCCCCGCTGGTGGGGGAAGGTCATGCCAAGACGCTGATCCCGCCGGCGGCGCGGGGCGGGTTTGAATTTTGGGAAGGATTCGAGGGCGGGTTCCTGCTCAACGACCCCTGGCTGCACGGGACACGGCTGGCGGAGCCGGTGCAGGTGAAAGGGTATCAGAGTGATGTGGTTTGTGAGCGCGCGGCGCGCTGGCTCGAGGCGATGGGCGATGGGCGATCGGGGAAAACCTTTTGCGTCGTGAGCCTGGAGGCGCCGCATCCGCCGTATGATGCGCCGGCGGCGGGGGTGAAGGCGCGTGAGCCCGGGGAGATTGTACTGCCGGCGAACGTGCCGCTCGGCGGAGAGGTCGAGGTGAAGGCGCGGAAGGAACTTGCCGGGTATTACGCCCACATCGAAGCGACGGATCGGGCGGTGGGCGCGCTGCTGCGCACCGGAGAAGGGAGCAAGGAGAAGGGAGAAAGGCCGGGTCACTGGCGGGATGACACCATCGTGGTGTTCACCAGCGTGCATGGGGACATGCACGGGGCGCACGGGCTGTTTCGGAAAGGCTGGCCGCACGAGGAGAGCGTGCGCGTGCCGCTGCTGGTGCGGGTACCGGGCGTGGCGGCGCGGAAGGATGAGACGCCGGTGTCACTCGTGGAGGTGGGGGAGTGGACGAAGCAGTGGGCGGAATCCGGGGTAGGGCGGGTCTTTGACCCGCCTTCTCCCAGAAATGGCGGGTCGGAGACCCGTCCTACATTGATTTCGATGCCGTCGGTGGTGGCGCTGCCGTATCAGTGCGAGCGCATCTGGCGGGGCGTGCGGACGAAAACGCGGAAGCTGGTGCTCAATCAGGACGGCACGCCCTGGCTGTTTTTCGATTTGGAGCACGATCCGCTGGAAATGAAAAACCTCGCCGGGGATCCGGCGAGGTCGGGAGAGATCGAAGAGCTGAGGCGGATGGTTTAGACCACGTAATAAGCGAAAGATTCGGAGTTATTGCCCACGGAACACTCGGACGACACGGAATAAATCCTGCTGAATCTGTGGGTCACATTTCCGTGTCGTCCGTGTGTTCCGTGGGCCACCCGCCTCCGCGGCTTACTTGTAGCGGACGCCGTGCTTCATGACGAGGTCCACGCGCTGGAGCAGGTCGATGTAGCGGAGGACGTCGCCCTTCACGGCGATGATGTCGGCGTACTTGCCCTCGCTCACGGTGCCGACGTCCTTGTCGACCTTCATCATCACGCTTGGCCAGTAGGTGGCGGCGCGAATGGTGTCCATGGGCGACATGCCGAGCTTGTTGACCCAGATGTCGAGTTCCCGCCAGGTGGACTGGTTGTGGAATTTCATCGGGATGCCGCTGTCGGTGCCGATGAGCAGCACGACGCCGGTCTTGCGGAGCTGGGCGAACTTGGCGGCGCTGGTCTGGGCGCGCAGCGGGGTGATTTGGTAGTAGGCGAGCCAGCCGGGGTGCTTCAGCGAGGCCTTGATGTCGGCGACGATGTCGGCGGGGACGTCGAGCTGCCAGCCGGTGTCCTCGATGTGCATCGGGTTGTTGACCTGGTATTCGTAGTTGAAAAACCCCTCGATGGTCGGGCACCAGAAGAGCGGCCCGAGCGACATCTTGGCGGTGCGCTCCTGGATCGCCGCGATGACATCGGCGGGATACTCGGGGGCGGCGGCGAGGCCGGTGTGCTCGAAACGGTCCACGCCGGCCTTCAGGCCAATGCGGATTTCGTTGGGCCGGTGCGCGTGGGCGACGACGGGGAGCTTGTGGGCGTGGGCCTCGTCCACGACGGCCTGGACTTCCTCCTCGGTCATCTGGTCCTGGTCGATCAGCTTGATTTCGTTCACGCCGGCGTCGGCGAGTTTCCTGACCTTGGCGCGGGCGTCGGCGGCGCCGCTGATGCCCCAGCGGAAGGCCTCGGTACCGGGATAGGGCGCGTGCTGCAGGAACGGGCCGGAGACGTAGAGCGTGGGGCCGGGGACTTCGCCGTGCGTGATGCGGTCGCGGATGCTGAGGCTGTCCTCGAGGGAGGCGCCGAGGTCCACGGCGCTGGTGACGCCGGCCAGGAGCAGCTGGTGCGCGGCGGCGGGCATGACCTCGGAGGCGAGGCGCTTCGGATAGGTTTTGTCCCAGTGCGTGTAGTCGGAGTGCCCGAGCAGCATGGTGTGCACGTGCGAGTCCCACAGACCCGGCAGGACGGACATGCCCGTGGTGGAGATGATCTCATAGCCGGCGGGGACGGGCAGGGTATCCTCGGTGCCGACGGCGGTGATGCGTTCGCCGTCAATGAGGATGACGCTGCGGTTGACGGGGGCGCCGCCCCAGCCGTCGATCAGGCGGCCGCCGACGAGGGCGACTTTCTTCGGGGCTGGGATGGCGGCGGCGCAGAGCGCGAGCGGCAGGGCGAGAAGCAGGGCGAGAAACGGACGGGCGGGGAGTTTCATGCGGGGGTCATGGTGCGGGGCGGGAGGAATGGCGCAAGCCCGCGGACAGTGGAGACCACCCCGATCCGCCGTCACCCGTCGGGCGATGGCGAGACGCGAAGACGCGAAACACCCGAAAGGTCCGGATTAGGAACCGGAGTTTTCGCCACGGATTTCACGGCTGGACCCGGATCAGAATTCCGCTCCACGAACCTTTAAACAGAAGATCGCGCCGGGCGCGAAGGATCGGGCAAACAGAGGTTGCTTTGCGGCCTTCGTGATCTTCTGGGCAAAGTCAGGTTTCTGGATGCATCGATCCGATCTGATCCGGGTGGAGCGGTGTAATCAGTGGTCAGAAATCCCGTGGTGAATACCTGTCACCCGATCAGGCGGTCGCCGGGGGGCGGGGCGGCGGGTGGGGTGAAGAGGCGGCGGATGACGGTCTCGATCTCGTGCATCTTCACGGGCTTGCTGATGTAGTCGTCCATGCCG
>Ga0209829_10000105_pt1 | contig 71323 bp, 72 predicted proteins | sample C_140205_EF_Meta_FD_187311 | JGI IMG/M metagenome (GOLD analysis project Ga0209829, IMG submission 187311) | Freshwater microbial communities from Lake Croche, Canada to study carbon cycling - C_140205_EF_MetaG (SPAdes) (version 2) | ecosystem: Environmental > Aquatic > Freshwater > Lake...
GGCACTCTTCGATACATGCCTTGTCTTTGATGTCGACGCAGGGTTCGGCGATCACGTAGGTCACGAAGGTTCTCCTCGATGTGCTCTTCGTCGTCTATCTGTACAGGGGGGCTAGCCGTCTGCGGCCAGGGCAGCGCCTCAGTATCCGATACCCGTCCCCGGATTTCGGACTCAGTGTGCCCTAAGCCGCGGCTCTACCCTAAATCCGGCACTCGGTGATCTTATGCATTGAGTTCAGCGCGGGTCTCGTTGCCGGCCCGGAAATCGATTGTTACCCCGACTCGAGCATGTCCGGCTCGGCGGGGTGGGCTGGCGCTAGTCTTTGGCAGTAGTGGCCACCTTCGGTATCTCCTTGGTGCTTGCCTTCATCGTGGGCGTGGCCATCCAACGCGGGAACGTCTGTATGGTCGTCGCGTTTGACGATCTGATCTACCGCCGCTCTGCGGTTCGCCTATCGACCATCGTGTCCACGTGGTTGATGATCCCCGGGGGCTTAGCCCTGCTGTACCTGATGACAGGGTTCACCCCGGAGGCGGAGTTGTTCCCGGTCACCGTGTGGTCAGCAGTCGGCGGCCTGCTGCTCGGCATCGGCGCGGTGGTCGGCGGCGCGTGCACCGGGGGTGTCGTCGCACGCATCGGTTCCGGCGAGTACGTCTTCATGTTGACCATCGTTGGCTTCGCGGCGGGCTGCCTGGGCGCCCAAGCATTCGGTCCCGCGGCGACCGTCCACGCCGCAGCGGTGCCGACCGCCGTGTCACCGCAGCATCCGGTGCCCGCAATCGCCGTGCTCGTGATCGTCATCGCCCTTAACGTTCGCTGGCTGCTCAAAGGTCGGCACGAAGGTTGGCGGGATTTCCTCCGCAACGCGTGGGATCCGCGCACGGCAAACATCATCATCGCCACGGTGACTCTCATACTGGTTCAGATTTACGGCCGCCCCTGGGGTTACGCGGAACTATTGGGTGACGCGTCGAGGCGGGCCCTCGACGGCATCGTGGGCGGGTTGGCGCTGTTTGCCGCATTGGTAATCGGGGCGATAGTTGGCGGGCGCACCTGCACGCGCGCCAAACTCACCGGTCCGCTCAAGGGCCGGGCCATCCGATGCTTCATCGGCGGACTCATCATGGGTATCGGGTTCAGTGTGGGCCCCGGATCGTTCAGCGGGCTGACCTTTTTCGGCCAGCCACTCCTGCTGCCGTACGCCTGGGTTGTGATGGCGGCCGCGTATTGCGCGATCCTGCTGGGATTGGCCTACCTGCGATCGACGTTCGGGGACTGGATCAAAACCAGGCGGAGTTGACTCGAGGTTGTGCCGACTCAGGCCGCCCGCTTGACGTAGGTGGTCGTGCGCTGGCGGGCCGGTCGACCGATGCCCTCAGCGATCGCGACAAGCTCGGCGACACTCTTGGCCGAACCGTATTGCGAACCCGCCATCCGGGAGATGGTCTCCTCCATCAGGGTCCCGCCGAGATCGTTGGCGCCGCCGGTCAGCATCACCTGGCTGCGCTGCGCGCCGAGTTTCACCCAACTGGTCTGGATATGGGGGATCCGGCCGTGCAACATGATCCGGGCTAGCGCATGCACGGCGCGGTTGTCGCGGTGCGTGGGACCCGGTCGGGCAGCACCTGCCAGATAGAGCGGCGACGACTGGTGCACGAACGGCAGTGGCACGAACTCGGTGAATCCACCGGTGCGGTCCTGGATCCCGCGCAACACGTTGAGATGGGCAACCCAGTGCGACGGCGTGTCGACATGTCCGTACATCATCGTCGAACTTGACCGCAGCCCTACATCGTGTGCGGTGCTGACGATCTCCACCCACTGCGAGGTGGGCAACTTGCCCTTGGTGAGCACCCAGCGCACCTCGTCGTCGAGAATCTCGGCGGCGGTTCCGGGGATGGTGTCCAGGCCTGCTTCTCGCAGGCCGATCAACCACTCGCGAACGCTCATGCCACTGCGGGTGACACCGTTGGAGATCTCCATCGGGGAGAACGCATGCACATGCATCGAAGGCACCTTCGCCTTCACCGCCCGCACCAGATCCGCATAGCCCGTAACGGGTAGTTCGGGGTCGATCCCGCCCTGCATACAGACCTCGGTCGCGCCCGCGACGTGGGCCTCCCAGGCCCGCTCGGCCACCTCCTGAGCGGATAGCGAAAAGGCATCCGCATCGCCTTTTCGCTGGGCGAACGCGCAGAACCTGCAGCCGGTGTAGCAGATGTTGGTGAAGTTGATATTCCGGTTCACCACGAATGTGACGTCATCGCCGACGGTATCTTTGCGCAGCGAATCAGCCAGCGCCGCAACAGCATCCATGGCTGGGCCGTCAGCCGTAGCCAGCGCGAAATACTCGGCGTCGCTGCAGCCGGCCGGGTCACGCTCAGCTGAGCGCAGCGCGGCGGCCACATCGGTGTCGATCCGCTCAGGCACCCTTGCCGCAAGCTCGCCTACCCGTTCGCGGATGGACTCCCAGTCGCCGAATGCGCTGCCGAGATCACTTCGAGTCTCGGTTCGCCGACCCTCGGAGTCGATCGCGCTGTGTAAATCGGTGCGGCCCAACGACTCGGCGGCCTCATCGGGCTCCTGCCACGGTCGCCCCGTCGGATTGATGTCACGCGCAAATCCGGTGTCCGGGTCGGCCAGTGCGGCCAGGTGCCCGGCGACTCTCGGGTCGATCCAGGCTGCGCCGGCCTGCACGTATTTCGGCTGCGCGGTGAGTCGCTGGACAAGGTCGAAACCCGCCTCGGCGGTGACTGCGGCCAGGTCGTCCAACGCAGGCCAGGGCCGCTCCGGGTTGACATGATCAGGCGTCAGCGGGGACACGCCACCCCAGTCATCCACGCCCGCACTCAGCAGCGTCAAGCACTCCTGGCGCGACACCAAATTGGGCGGTGCCTGGATCCGCATATCCGGCCCGAGCACCAGTCGGGTCACCGCGACGGTAGCCACGAAATCGTCGAGGCCGGCGTCCGGGGTGGCGGCCATCGCGGTGTGATCCTTAGCGCGGAAGTTCTGCACGATGACTTCCTGGATGTGCCCGAATTCCTTGTGCAATCGCCGGATCGCATGCACCGTGTCAGCCCGTTCGGCGAGGGTCTCCCCGATGCCGACCAGCAGGCCGGTCGTGAACGGGATGGACAGCCGACCCGCATCGGTCAACGTGCGCAGCCGAACAGCGGGATCCTTGTCCGGGCTGCCGTAGTGGGCCTGGCCCCGGGTCTCGAACAACCGCCGCGACGTGGTCTCCAACATCATGCCCATGGAAGGCGCGACCGGCTTGAGCCGGGACAACTCCGACCAGGTCATCACCCCGGGGTTGAGGTGGGGCAGCAGACCGGTCTCCTCCAGCACCCGGATCGCCATGGCGCGCACGTAGGACAGGGTCGAGTCGTAGCCACGTTCGTCGAGCCACTGCCGGGCCTGCGGCCAGCGCGCCTCGGGCCGGTCGCCGAGGGTGAACAGCGCCTCCTTGCAACCGAGTTCAGCGCCGCGCGCGGCGATATCCACAATCTCGTCGGGCTCGAGGTACATGCCTCGGCCGGCGGCCAGAAGCTTGCCCGGCACCGTCACGAACGTGCAGTAGTGACAGGTGTCGCGACACAGGTGGGTAACCGGGATGAACACCTTGCGCGAGTAGGACACCGGCAACCGGCCCCGTGCACCAACGCGGCCTGACGCCTGCAGTCCGGCATCGCGGACCCGGGCGGCACTGGCGCACAGGTCAATCAGATCCGCGCCGCGGGCCGTCATCGCGATGGCGGCCTCGTCGACGTTGAGGGCCACCCCGTCGCGGGCCCGTCTCAGCACCCGCCGCAATGCTGCCGGTGAGGCGCCATCCGCCCGCGGTGGAAAGGCCGGCGTGGGCAGCGAACTACCGGACGTCATCGGGCTACCTCGGCACCCTCGGCGATCGGCATGGCCACCACAGTAGTACCAGCTGTTTAGCGGGCATCCGGAGCGCACGGCGGTTCTGAGGTGTAACGCTCGGCGGCCGAAAACGTACAGTTATTACGAAGACCGGCAGCAAACACCACGACCCAGGGGGCAATCCGAATGACGGTGTCGATGCGTTCCACTCTCGCCGCGGGTCTTGCGGCTGCGATGTTGAGCGCGACGGCGGTGGTTCCGGTGACCCATTCCGGGTCCGCAACCATCACGCTTCCGTCGATCGAGTTGAGCGCGTCCGTGCTGCCTTTGACTCAGCCCGCCGCCGCCGCGGCCGGGGCGGTGCTCGGGGGTGACTCCCGGCGGCCTGCGGCAGCCGCGTCCCTGCCGGCGTTCCCGGTTCCGGGCACCGTCTCGTCGACGGGATCCGCCGGCGACACAATCATCAGTGCCTATAACGCCATCGAACCTTGGGTGCAGTGGGGTTTCGAGGTCGCGGCCTGGGCCGTGAGCTACCTGCCCTGGCCGTTGGGCTGGCTGGGTCAACAGATCAACATCGCTTACAACACCGGCGAACCGATCGTGCAGGCTGTGGTCTACAGCTTCGCCTACCTGATCGAGGGCCAATTCGACCTGATCGGTCCCACGCTGATGAACGGGGTCAGCACCGCCCTCACCAACCTGGTCACAGGTGAGATCGCCTGGGTCTTGAGTTTCCTACCGCCGCTGCCGCCCATCTCATTTCCGGTGTTGCCGGGTGCGTCGGTAGCCGCCCGGGCCGCGGCCGTCGCTGCCCCGGCACCCGCCCCGACACGGTCGGCGGAGACCACCTTCGCCGACAACCTCGAGGCCGAGAGCCCCGTGACAGAAGCATCGGTGGCCGACAACCCTGTGTCTGACAACCCCGTGTCTGACAACCCCGTGGCCGACAACCCCGTGGCCGACAACCCCGGGCCAGCAACCGTCATCGAACAACCGGACGCCACGCAGTCTCCCGCCATGGAGACGCCACGTGGCAGTCGCGGGGTCAACCGCAGCGCTGTCCGGGCGCAACCCGCGACGGCGGTGACGGACTCGCCATCACACGGGGCGGCAGCGGTGAACGGTTCGACGAGTGCCACCGAGGAGCCCGTCGCGTCGACGGCACAGGTGCCCCGCAGGGCCTCACGCGCCGCGGCGTCCCGGTCAGCCCACCCGGCGCAATAACAGATACGGCGGCACGACGCCGAATGCCAGCAGTATCAGCACCGAAAAGGCCATGATTCCCGACCCGCCAAAGATGATGTCACTGCCCGGGCCACCGAGGCTGAACCCCGCGACTGTCGCCAGCCACGCCCACAATGGCAGCCCCGCAAGCCTTTTGGAGTCCGTCCAGTAGCCCGCCGCCCAGACCAGTGCCGCGTTGATCAGTCCGGACATCAGGGCGCTGATCGGAAACGGGATCGAGCCGAGATAGGTCGGGAGCAGCAGGGCGCCGAGGATGGCCGACAGGACGCCGTCCACAGTGAACAGGGCCAGGACGATTGTGCTGCAACGGTTTTCCCGGGCCCTACCCGGCGGCGAGATCAATGCCTGCCAGAAGATCGTTTTCCCAACCCCGCGTATCCAACTCCCCCGGGCGGCCAGACACCAGCACGTAATGCTCCCGGCTCAGCACCGGCAGGATCATCCGGTTCGACAATGTGAACGCACGACCGGTGGGCCCCAACTCCATCTGAGTGGCGTGCGCGCGGATGGCCGCAACCTTAGCCGCGACGTGGTCCGGAGCGTCGATGACCGCGGTGATCTTGTCATCCGGGAATCCATATGAGACATCGCCGGGCAGCCAAATCCACTCTGGCAGAACATCATCGGAAGCAAGCGCATCGATGCCAGCACGAAAATCGGTGGCGGAAGTAACCGTCCAGTAAAACTTCGGAACACTCCAGCGATCCACCGCTGCGGACACCGCTGCGGTGGTGACGCGGTGGGCCTGAATGTGGTCGGGATGGCCGTAGCCGCCGCCCGGGTCGTAGGTCACCACGACGTGCGGGCGCAGATCGGCGATCACGGCGGCGAGTTGACCGACGACCACCTCGAAATCGGCGTCGACAAACTTGGTGCGTAGACGCTCCGGCGTACCCGGCATTCCGGAATCCCGCCAGCACCCGGCCCCGCCGAGGAAGAAAGGCCCGTCGACACCGAGCTGGTGCAGGGCGGCGGTCAGTTCACCGATCCGGTAGCCGCCCAACTGGTCGGCGTCGTCGACGGCCAACTGCATCCAGGGCGCCTCAATGACCTCGCCCTCTTCGCCGAGGGTGCAGGTCACCACGGTGACCTCGGCGCCGCGGGCGGCGTAACGCGCCATGGTCACACCGTTGTTGATGGTCTCGTCATCGGGATGGGCGTGCACGAACAACAAACGCGGAACAGCAGGCACCGGCCCTCCTCTGCATGCATCGTCGTGTCGGCGTCACCCTACCGACTCGGGTTCACCACCGGCTCGGGTTCCCTACCGACCCGGGTTCGATACCGACCCGGGTTCCGTACCGACCCGGTACCGCACCGACTAAGTTCAACGCGTGAACCGACGCAACCTCGAATTCGGCTGCGCGGTAATGGCGATCGGCCTGCTTGCCGGGCTCGCCGGCCTCGCGACGACCGTGCTGCTGGACTTCATCGAACACCTCACTTATCACTACAGCTTCGGCAGCCTGCTCGACGGCGTAACCGGCTCAAGTCCGATCCGGCGTGCGGTGGGTCCGATGGTCGGCGGTGCGTTGGCCGGATTCGGATGGTGGCTACTTCGGCGTCGGGTCGTGGTGCCGACGGTGTCCGAGGCAATCACTCGTCCCCGACCGGTTCCGCGGATGGCGATGGCGATCGATTCACTGCTCCAGGTGTTGCTGGTGGGGTCGGGGGCATCGCTCGGGCGCGAGAACGCGCCCCGCGAGCTGGCCGTCGCGCTCGGCGATCTGGGCACCGCGCGCTGGGCACTGACCGCGAGGGACCGCGAGATCCTGCTGGGCTGCGCGGCCGGAGCTGGATTGGCGGCCGTCTACAGCGTTCCCATCGGGGGTGCGCTGTTCGCGTTGCGAATTCTGCTGCGTACCTGGAACCTACGGGCCGTCGGGACCGCGTTGGTGACGTCGAGTTTGGCCGTGGCGGTGGCAGCGCCGGTCACCCACGACCGGCGGGAACTGGACTGGCCCGACCCGCAACTGTCGTACTTATTGACCGGTGTCGCGCTCGTGCTGGCACCAGTGGCGCTCGGTGTCGGTCTGGCATTCAACGGGATCGTGGGCCGGGCCCGCTCGCATGCCGGGGTGTTCGGGTTCGGGTCGCGCGACTCCTGGCTGATCATTCCCGCGATCGCGGCCGCCGGCCTCCTGGTGGGTATCTGCGCGCACTGGTTTCCCGAACTTCCCGGAAATGGTTCAAGCATTCTGAAGATCAGCTTGGACAGCAGTCTGACCCTGGCCTCGGCAGCCGCACTGCTACTCCTCAAGCCCCTCCTCACGGCGGCCTTCCTGCGCGCCGGTGCGATGGGCGGACTGCTCACCCCGGCATTGGCTACCGGTGCGGCGATGGGTGCGGTGGTCGCACTAACGGTTAACTCATTCACAGCCCTGCACATCAACGTCGCCTCGGTCTCGCTGGCCTGCGCGGCGGGCGTACTCGCTATCACACAGGGCACCCCGCTGTGGGCGGCGATCTTCGTCTGGGAGTTGGCCCAGCCGCCGTTGTGGCTGCTGGTCGTGTTCGCCGCGTCGGCCACCGGCGCACACGGCCTGCACCGCATCATCGCCAGAACCCGTGCCGATCAGAAGACGACGGTCTGATTCCCGTCCCGGATAACGCGGTCTTCGCAGTGCCATGACACTGCGCGGGACAGCACTGCGCGCTCCACATCCGCACCGAGCCGAATCAGATCGTCGACCTCGTGGCGGTGATCGACCCGCACGACATCCTGCTCGATGATCGGCCCCTCATCGAGATCCGCGGTGACGTAATGCGCCGTTGCACCAACGAGTTTGACGCCACGCTCCCGAGCCCGGCGATAGGGCGAGGCGCCGATGAAGGCCGGCAGGAAGGAGTGATGGATGTTCATCACCGGGCAGCCGACCTCGCCCAGAAAATGGGGCGTGACGATCTGCATGTAGCGGGCCAGCACGACCAGGTCGACATTGCCGCGCAGCAACTCGAGTTGGCGCTGCTCGGCCTGTTGGCGGATGTCTTTGGTGGCTGGGACGTGAAAGAAGGGCACACCGAACGGGCGAACCTGCTCCGCGAGGTCCGGATGGTTGGCGATCACCATCGCGACCGACATCTCAAGCTCGCCGCGCCGGTTGCGCCACAGCAGATCGAGCAGGCAGTGATCCTCCTTGGACGCCATGATGGCTACCCGCTTGGGCTTGGCGGCCTCGGTCAGCCGGAAGTCGATCTCATAGGGCGTGGCGACCTTCGCGACGAACTCACGTTCGAGCTCCTCGCGAGCCGCAGCCAACCCGGGCAGGTGAAAGATGGTGCGCTGCATGAACGTCCCGCCCGACTGGCTGGTGGCGTGCTGATCCAGCGAGACGATGTTGGCCCCGGCCGCGGCCAGGAAAGTGCTGACGGCGGCGACCAGGCCGGGCCGATCCGCGCACCGCAACAACAGTCGGCCGAGGTCGCGCAGCGGAAGGTCACCCGGGTGTCGGGGAAACTCGGCAGCCGCAACACCCACTCCGACATCCCCTGACATGACCTCTCCCGTTTTGCGTTGCGTGGCTCCTGTCGGAGGGTACCCCTAGCGACGCGGCTTGCGATCGCCACTTCACACTCGCCGGTTCGTCCAGAAACTCGCGGCTTCCGCGCCGAAAAAGCCTTTGCTGGGACCCAACTTAGGTATGGTGCCTCCATCAGGACGACCGTGGCCAAAGGAGTTTCGTAATGCCTTCCGCAATCCGTTCCGCGTTTTCCGCGAGCGTCGCCCTGGCCGCCGCCGGGGTGCTCGCAGTCAGCCCAGTGGCGCCGACTCCCGAGGTGCATGTGCCGACCGTGCAGATCCCCGGGATCGAACTGGCCGCCGATGCCGTGCCCGCACTGGGCGCCATCCCCTACCAGATCCTGGTGAATCTGCTGGGCGATGGCCTGGCGCTGGCTCCGATCGTGATCGGCGGCATCGAGCAGTGCACGGTCTGCATCGGGCCGGTGAGTCCGCCCAGCCCCGCGGCGTCGCCCTTCACCGGCTGGGGCGCCCTCGGGTTCGGCGTGGGACTGCTGACCAGCCCGTTCGCCATCGTGGGCGCGTTGCAGTCCGGCCTGAGCCTCACTCAGGCGTTGGGCGCGGGCATCCTCGCCTTCCAGATTCCGGCTGACAACACCTTCGCCCTCCTGACGGCTCCCCGCGAGCCCATCGGTCCTTACCTTGGCGGCGGATATGAGTTCGCGGCTACCCGGGCCCGGGCGCGCCAGGCCGTTAGCGACGCCATCATCGGCACCCTCGGTGTCGGCCAGCAGGCGCTGACCGGGGTGCGACAGATCATCAACTCGGGCCTGGTGGGTATCACGGTCTTTGCCCAGACCCTGGTTGCTGGTGGGAGCGTCATCGCGGCGCTCCAGGCGGGCCTGGCACCGATCAGTGCGAGTATCACCACCGCTGTGGGAAGCACCGTCGCGTCGATCCAGGAACTCCGCTCGGCTGTGTATAAGGATCTCACCATGGGTCCGGGTCCGAGCACCAAACCGATTCCGACGGTCGCGGCGGCCGCGGTCTCCGCGGCCACGGTGGGAGCGGCCAGAACCGCTACGAAGCCGCGAGCGGCAGCCGTTGTCGCGCCCAACGCAGCCGCGGTGTCCGGAGCCGGCGAATCCGCTCAGGCAGCGAAAAGCCCCAGAGCCACCGGTTCGCGCCAGGCCCGTGCGAACCGGGCCCGGTCGGCGGGCTGAGCACTTAGCGGTTGACCTTCACCCACGCGCCAGCATCGCCGACGATCCCGACCGGCACCGCGCCGGTCAGACTGACATTGCGCACGCTGGGTCCAGCGGCCACGATCGTGGTGTCCTGAATGATCGGCAACACCGTCGCCATTGCCCACAGGCGCGGCTCCACAGCGGCGATGACCCCGTTGATATCCCGGGAGCCGTCAAGGACGCCGTCGATCAGCGGCTGAACACTCGGGTCGCAAATACCGGTGAGGTTGGACGGCGCGCGCACCAGTGGCACGGGCTCGGCCGGGCTGACGGGACCCGGCTGATCACCGGTGGTATCCGGTTGCGGCGCAACGGATTGCGGCACTCCCGGTGAGGTGGTCGGCACCGGTATGGCTTCCAGTGCGGGACATCCGTAACGCGAGGCGAGCACGGTCGCCAGGTCGCCGCCCGCGCGGTACCAGCCGACGAGGGCGTCGACTCGGTTGTTCAGCAGGGCTGCGCCGTACAGCACCGGCGGATCGAGTGCCAGGACCGTTGCCGCGATACCGGCATTGCGTAATTGGTCAGCCGCGGTGTTGGCGACGGCCACCGATGCGGGGTCGTTGGCGGCGGCCCCGATCACCAACGACAACGCCTCGCCGGCACGGCTAATCCGCCCGCGAGTGGTCTCCTGAGGCAATGGCGCGGGGGCCTCGGGCGAGATGGCCGACCCGGCAGTGCTGCTGTCCACCTGATAGCCCGCCTGCGCGAACAGCGCCAAAGCGCGGTCCCTACCCAGTGGGGCGGGTGCGGTGGCCAGGTAGCCGGGATCGCTCGGGGCACGAATGAGTGCCTGGTCCAAGGTGACCGAATTGTCACTGCCGGCACCGACCGCCGCAAGCAGGTCGACGTCGATCAGTCCCAGAATCGCCTTCCGCACAACGGGATCCGCCAACTTGGGCTGCTGTGCCCGCAACGTCAGCTGCATCACCCGAGGAGTGATGACCCGGTCGGTGCGCACCTCCGGGATCGCTGACAGTTGCGCGAATGCCGCCGCGCCGCCGTGCACCTGGGCCACCTGGGTGTCTCCATTGCGTATCGAGTCGGCCAGTGCGGCCGGCAAGCCGGCCCGCCGGAACAGAATCTGGTCGGGCGTAGCGGGCCGACCCCAGAACCGGTCATTGCGAGCGAGCAGGATCTCGTCGCGCTGCGGATCGATCGTGTCGACCCGGAATTGCCCACCGGTCACCTGCAGTGCCCGCGCCAGCCCCGCCGGGAATCCGCCGGGGACATCCTTGACGATATGGGCCGGCAACAGTCCGTTGAACAATTCCCGCCACGCCGGGTAGGCCTGAGCGAAGGTGACGACCGCGGTCTTGCCACCGTCGAGTGACTGGACGCCGGTGATCAGGTCGTAGCCTGCCGGGTCGACGACACCGGGTTGGCTGACCATCTGGCGCCACAGGTACCAGAAGTCATCGGCAGCGATGGGAGCGTTATCGGTCCACGCGGCCTCGGGCGCAATCTTGTAGGTGACGGTGAAGGGACGATTGTTGGTCGCCGCTGCGGACACCAGCAATGCAGGATCCATCTCCCAGCGCGATCCGGTGGGGGTGGCCGGATCGGCCACCGGACGGAACGCACTGGGCAGCACCAGCGAACTGACCGCGGCGTTGACCGGCGACTGATCGGACAGTAGGTGCGGGTTGAAGCCTGCGCCGATGGAGTCGACCGCCACGATGATCGGGGTGGCCTTGGGGGTGGGCGCGACCACCTGGGACGTCTCAGTGCTCTGCGGCGCCGGCGGCGGGTCGACAGTGCAGGCCGACAACACTGTCGACACCACCGACAGCAGTGCGCCGGCGGTGCGCAGGCTGTGCGGTCTTCTCAGCACATCGCTCAGCGTATCGACTGACGTTCGATCTGCCCGGTCACGCTTTCTGTGCCTTGGCCCTCGACCGGTTGCGGCCTCGGGTGGTGGCATCCAACTCCGCCTTGCGAACCCGCACGATCTCCGGCGTGACCTCAACGCATTCATCCTCGGCGCAGAACTCCATGGCCTGCTCCAAGCCAAGCTCCAGCGGACGAGCCAGCGTTTCCATCACGTCCGACGTTGACTGCCGCATATTGGTCAGCTTCTTCTCCCGGGTGACGTTGACGTCGAGATCCTCCGCTCGCGGGTTGATTCCGACGACCTGGCCCTCATAGGTGTCGTCGCCGGGTTCGACGAAAAACTGCCCGCGGTCGGAGAGTTGGATCATCGCGAACGGCGTCACGGTGCCGGTGCGGTCGCTGACTAGCGATCCGGTGTGCCGGGCCCGGATCTCGCCAGCCCACGGCCGGTAGCCGTCGAACACCGCGTTGGCGATCCCGGTGCCGCGGGTCAGGGTGAGGAAGTCGGTGCGGAATCCGATGAGCCCACGGCTGGGCACGATGAAGTCCATCCGGACCCACCCGGCCGCATGGTTGGCCATCTCCTCCATCCGGCCCTTGCGGGCCGCCATGAGTTGGGTGACCGCGCCCACGAACTCCTCGGGGCAGTCGATGGTCATCGCCTCGAACGGCTCGTGCAGCTTGCCGTCGATGGTGCGGGTGACCACCTGGGGCTTGCCGACCGTCAGCTCGAAACCCTCGCGGCGCATCTGCTCGACAAGTACGGCCAGTGCCAACTCGCCGCGGCCCTGTACCTCCCACGCGTCGGGACGGCCGATATCGACGACCCGGATTGACACATTGCCCACAAGTTCGGTGTCCAGCCGGGACTTGACCATGCGCGCAGTCAGCTTGTGGCCGGACACCTTGCCTGCCAGCGGCGAGGAGTTGGTGCCGATCGTCACCGAGATGGCCGGCTCATCGACAGTGATGCGCGGCAGGGCGTGCGCGTGCTCGGGATCGGCGAGGGTGTCGCCGATCATGATCTCCGGCATGCCCGCAACGGCGACGATATCGCCGGCGACCGCCTCATCGGTGGGCGAGCGTTCGACACCCACGGTGGCCAGTAATTCGGTGATCTTGGCACTGGTGATGACCGGCAGCCCGTCAACCTCACGCATCCACGCCACCTGCTGGCCCTTGCGAAGCCGACCGTTGTAGATCCGGATGAGCGCAAGGCGGCCGAGGAAAGCCGACGCATCGAGGTTGGTGACCAGCGCCTGCAACGGCGCCTGCGGGTTGCCCGTGGGCGCTGGGATGTGCTCGAGCAGGACGTCGAACAGCGGGTTGAGATTCTCGCCCTCAGGGTTCTCGCCGTTGGCCGGCGCGACGGTACTCGCGATACCCGCACGGCCCGATGCGTACAGCGTCGGCAGGCCCAGCGCGTGCTCGGCAGCCTGTTGCGCCGCGGCGTCCAGATCGGTGGCGACGTCGAGCAGGAGATCGTGACTCTCAGAGACGACCTCCTCGATTCGGGCGTCGGGACGGTCGGTCTTGTTCACCACCAGAATCACCGGCAGGTGCGCGGCGAGAGCCTTGCGCAGCACGAAACGAGTCTGCGGCAGCGGGCCTTCGGAGGCGTCGACCAACAACAGCACTCCATCGACCATGGACAGTCCGCGTTCTACCTCGCCACCGAAGTCCGCGTGACCCGGAGTGTCGATGACGTTGATCACGGTCTTACTGCCGTCCGGGTTCCGCCGATGCACAGCAGTGTTCTTGGCCAGGATGGTGATGCCCTTTTCCTTCTCCAGGTCCCCGGAGTCCATCAACCGCTCGACGGCGTCGTCGCCGCGGTGGCTCAGTGCCCCGGATTGCCGCAGCATGGCGTCGACGAGGGTGGTCTTACCGTGGTCGACGTGCGCCACGATGGCGACGTTTCGAAAGTCAATCCTGGAATCGGGGCTAGTCACACCGGAATTGTCTCAGTGCGGGTGCCCGTTCGCGAAAACGTGGGCGCTGATCAGCGCCCGAGAACGTCCCGCAGTTCGCCAAGCCAGGCCCGATCGGCAGGAACCCAGTCCAGCTCGGGCAGTTCGGCGGCAGAGATCCAACGCAGCGCACCGTGATCGTGGGCGGTGAGCGCACCGCCGGTCTGGCTGACCAGGTAGGCGCGCAAGGTCAAACCATCGCCGATCGCCACGTCCGCGCCGATCCGATCCCCCACCACCACGTCGACGCCGAGCTCTTCGCGTAGTTCACGCGCCAGCGCTTCGGCATCGGTCTCCCCCGGCGCCACCTTGCCGCCCGGCAGTTCCCATAATCCGGCCAGTTCCGGAGGCCGCTTCCGCTGCGCCACCAGCACCATCGAATCGGAGATCAATGCCCCGGCAACGACGATCCGCATGGCGTGTGACGTTATACGGTTGACAGATGACCGTGCTCAGTGATGACGAAGTAGATGCCGCGGCGGCGACTCTCAGCGGGTGGCAACGCGTCGACGGCGCACTCGTCCGTTCAGTGACCTTCCCCGGATTCCTCGACGGGATCGACGCCGTCCGCCGGGTGGCCGAATACGCTGAGCGTGTCGACCATCACCCTGACATCGACATCCGCTGGCGCACAGTGACTTTCGCTCTCGTCACGCATTCCCAGGGCGGCATCACCGCTCAGGATGTGGATTTTGCGCGGGCGATCGACGGCCTACTCGCGAACCTGTCCCGCTAACCGCGATCCAGCCCAGGGTGGCAAGGGTGGCGACGACGTACACCAGGCCCGCCCAGGCCAGGTACCAGGGCCGGCCGGTTTCCCAGATGCTCGGCTGGGCGAAGCTGAGCAGCCACGGCACCCCGACGAGGGTCAACAACAGCCAACCCCAGCCGAGCACCCGCGCACCCGGGCGCGTCCGCCAAGGCCCGTCGATAAGCCAGATCATCAACGGCACCAACCAGATCCAGTGATGTGTCCACGAGATCGGCGAGATCAGCAGGCCGAAGAGTTGCACCACCAGCAGTGAGCCCAACCGATCCCGCGGCACACCGGTACCGGCGCCCAGCGCACGCCAGGCCAACGCGGCCAGCACTGCCGTCATCGCGAGGGCGGCCAGCGCCGGCAGTCCATAACCCACGTCGTGACCAAGGATGCGCGACAGCCCGCCGCGCCACGACTGGTTGAACGAGGTACCGATCGGTCCGACCCGGCTCGCGTCGCCGAGCAGGTCGGTGAAGTAATACCGGGCCTGCGAACCGATGACGGCGACCGATAAAGCGACGGTTCCCACGAAGACGATGGCTGCGAAAAAGACTGTCCCCCAACGTCTCATGCCGAGAAAGTAGAGACCGGTGATTGCGGGAGTGAGCTTGACCCCGGCAGCTAGGCCGACCAGCAGTCCCGACAGCCACCACCGAGTGCTGTAGGCAGCCAACAGCACTGCGAGCACCAGGATCACGTTGATCTGCCCGTAGTCGAACGTGCTGCGCAGGGGTTCGGTCCAGATAGCGATCGCGGTCCAGAGCATGGCCGCACGGTGACCGCCGTCAGCACCGAGCAGGCGCTGACTGCACCGAACCACACCGTAGAGGGCGGCGATGGTGCCGAGCTGCCAGCACAACGCCACCAGTCCGAACGGCAATCGGCTCAGCGGGTAGAACACCAGCGCGGCGAACGGCGGGTAGGTGAATGGCAGTGGGAAGTCCGGAGTCTGGTCGGCGTAAACGTAGGAGTAGAGCGTCCCGGGTTCATCCAGAGACGCCGCGCCACCGAGGTAAACATGCAGATCAACGAAGTTCGCACCGTTGGGAACCAGATAGGTCCAGGCCAGCCTTGCTGCGACACTGGCCAGCAGTAGCACCGGTGCCAGTCTGAGCAGGCGACTGTTGGCGGGCCGTCCTGGTGAGCCGGTGCGCACCGTGTGACTGTAGCTACCCCCGGTATTCGTCTGCGGCGATGTCACTGATGGTCATCGCTCCCGTAACGGTTCAATAACCGCCACTCGTGTCACTTGAGTAACTCCTGTATCGGGCTACCTTCGGGTTCCAGGACCTGCAATCAAAGGAGTGGGATCGAAATGTCACGTCTTGCAAAACTGTTCGCCGCCAACGCGATTGCAGCTGCCGGGCTCTGCTCAGCCGCAGTCGCCCTCAGCCCGATCGCGGCTGCTGACCCCATCCTGCCGCCGGTCATGCCGGAAGTTCCGGCATTGGGCATGATCCAGCAGCTGGCCTCCAACCCCGCCGGAATCGGCGCTGTACTGCAAACCGCAGCGACCGCACTCAGCGGTGCCTCATCGATCATGGGCGCGCCGGGCACCGGCCCGACATTGCCAGTCTCACCGGCCACCGGCTCGACATTGCCCGTCTCGCCGATCGCCGTTCCGGGCGCCGCGCCGGTCGTTCCGCCGGCGGCCTCCACCAGTCCGATAGCCGAGTACCTGCCGCTCCTGAACCAGATCGGAATCCCAGGCAACCTGGCCAACCTGGCGCCGACGCAGATGCCCTTCCCGATTCAGATCGGCAATACCGCGGGCGTCACGCCCGCCCCGGTGAGCGCACCTGTGGCCGGGGCAGTGACGCCCGCGCCGCTGGCTCCGCCGACGGGCGGGGTGCTGAACCCACTGCCGTTGCTCGCCGCCCTGCCCTGACCAACGATCCTCTGACTGGGAGCACACCGTGCTGAACACCGCCAAGCTGGCCACCGGCCTCACCGCCACCGCACTCGCCGTGACGACCCTGGCCTGGAGCCCAGCATCGGCGGCTGACCCGACCATTCCGTTGGATCCGGGTCAACTGCCGGGTATAGCGGCGATGCAGAACCTCAGCCCGGTGATCCAGCAGGCAGCGGCCACGCCGTCGTCGGCACAGCAACTGTTGCTGGCGGCGGCATCGCAACTGGCAGGCAACGCCACGACACCGGCAGGATCGGCAGCACTTGCCGACGCGGTCACCCGGTTCATCCAGGACGGCGGACCGGCCAGCCTGGTGTCGGCGCTGCCGTCGGGAACGGTTTCCCAATCGTCGGTGTCCGGCCCTGCACACGGAACCATGCCGCTGCTCACACCTGGCTCCGGCAACGGTCCAATACCGCTCGAACAGCATGTGCCCGCGGCAGGCGCGGTACCCGGGACCGAGGCTCATCTGGCCGCTGGCATCGATCCCGCACACGCGGCCGGACCGGTGGCTGATGCCATGCCGGAGGTGCCGCAGATGATCGCTGCGCCCGTCGTCCAAGCCGCAGCGCCGACCCCGGAAGCCCTGCCCGCCCCGGGACCCGCCCCCGCTCCTGCTGCGGCGGCACCGTCATTCGACCCGAACAGCCCGCCGACGCAGGACTTCATGTATCCGTCGATCAGCAGCGGGTGCCTCAAGGACGGGGGCAACGTCATCGCGGCGGCACTGTCGGTAGCCGGGCCGGCGAAGATCCCAGCACCCGGACCCGGTGCTGGGCAGACGGCCTACGTGTTCACCGCGGTGGGCACGCCGGCACCGGCGGCTGAGCAGAAGTTGCCGCTCAACGTGACCTGGGTCAATCTCACCACCGGCCGATCGGGAAGCGCGACGCTCAAGCCCAATCCCGGCATCAACCCCGAGGGACCAACCACACTGACCGCCATCGTGGATACCGGGTCGGGCAGCATCATGTCGACGATCTTCGGCCAGGTCACCACGATGGATAAGCAGTGCACCTTCATGCCGACGATCGGATCATCGGTCGTTCCGTAAGGCGCACGGCCCCCCTATGGCCCAGCGGGCCATGAGCGGGCCCTGTGGCCCAGCGGGCCATGAGCGGGCCCAGTGGCCTAGCAGGCCATGAACGGCCCGGTGCCCCAGCGGGCCCTAGTGCCTAGTAGGCCATGAACAGAATATGTTCCCGTTCGTACTCCATGCCCGGGTGCGCCGAAGCCAGGTGGGCCTGAGCAAGGTCGACCAGGTCGTCCTCGTCCTTGCCGACGATCGCCTCACCGCAGGGGCAATTGAGATGCGTCTTCATTCGTTCTCCCGTTCCTCAGACCTCGGCTGCTGCAGCCTTGGCCGCTTTCATCTTCTTCTTGTGCGCCCGGACCTGTTCCAGCGACCCCTTATCGACCACGTCTGCGATTGACATATGGGTACCGTCCCTGCCGTAATCTCCCGCGGCCGCTCGCCATCCCCGCGGGGTCACCCCGTACTGCTTGCCCAACAGCGCAAGGAAGATCTTGGACTTCTGCTCGCCGAAACCGGGCAGCGCCTTTAATCGGCGCAGCACCTCGGGTCCGTCGGGTTCGCCATCAGTCCACAAACCGGCAGTGTTGCCGCCGTAGCAATCAACAATGGCGCGAGCCAGTTCCTGGATCCGCTTGGCCATCGATCCCGGAAAGCGATGCACCGCAGGGCTTTGAGCACAAATCGCTGCGAAGCGTTCCGGGTCGGCCCCGGCGATCAGACGTGCGTCGATGCCACCCAGGCGGTCAGCGATCTTTAGCGGCCCGGCGAATGCGACCTCCATCGCAATCTGCTGGTCCAGCAACATCCCGACGAGCAAAGCGAACGGCTCTTCGGACAACAGAGCGTCGGCGGCGGGGTCCGAAGTCAGCTGCAAACCGCCCATGGTGTCAGTCTAGGCACCCCCGGCCGACCCCCGGACTGACGACTAGGGTTAGGCGCTGCCACTCCGGCGACGGAACTCCCGCCGATTCTCCACAACACCGTGAGCCCGCACCTGCTTGCCACCGATGCCCTTCTGGTCGGCACCGCCCGCAGCCTTCGCCTTCTTGCGTTCCAGCGCCTCCCGGAACTTGCGTTTGGTGTCTTCGCTGGGATCAGACTCTGACTCGGCCATGCTGGCAGGGTAACCCAGACGCGGAACGCCGTAACGTTTCAGCGGTTTCCAGGTGGCATGCCGTAAAGATGGCTGATCGGCAGCCGCAGCAGCACCCGCCGGTCGGTGACCATGGCCCGCCGGTAGTCGTCCCAGTCCGGATGCTCACCAAGCACATTCCGATACAGCACGATCAATGACTCGACGGTGTCGTCATCCGGGGATGCTGCCGGCGGACTCAGCACGGCGTCACCCTCGGCGACCGCGTAGGACCAACCGTCCTCCGAACTGACCAGGATCGAGGCACGCGGGTCGCGCCGGAGGTTACGTGTCTTGGCCAACGTTTCTTGGACCGACACCGCAAAGGTCAGGGTGCGCGGATCGAAGTGATAGGTGACGTTCGACAACTGTGGGCGACCATCGCGTTTGATCGTGGCCAGGATGCCCAGCGAGTTACCGGCGATCACGGCGAGAAGCTTGTCATCGAAGACGTGACGTGTCACAGCCCGAAGCCTACGCCGCACGCGCCGGTAGGCTGCCACTCAAATGAACGGTCCCACCGATCCCAGTGCGGCGCTCACCGGAGTCTCGGAAACCGCACTCATGACGCTGAACGGCCGGGCCACCCAGGCTGGCCTGCCCAACGCCATCATTGAGGATCCGATGGCCATTCAATTGCGCGACGCTTTAACGGCCACCTACGGCGTCAACTACGACAAATTCGGCCTACGCGGCCAAGAGATGGCACTGCGCTCAATAGCCGTCGACAAGTGCGCCATCGCCTACCTGCGCGCCCACCCCAGGGCCACCGTCGTGGCGCTGGCCGAGGGATTCCAGACCAGCTTCTGGCGGCTCGATAAAGCCGTGCCGAATGCACAGTTCCGGTGGGTCTCAGTGGACCTGCCGCCGGTGATCGAACTGCGCGAGCGCCTGCTGCCCCCAACACCGCGGATCGCCAACCTCGGCCAGTCCGCCCTGGACTACACCTGGATGGACCGCGTCGAGGACTCTGACGGCGTGTTCATCACCGCCGAGGGCCTGCTGATGTACCTGCAGCCCGACGAGGCGATGGAGTTGATCACGCAGTGCGCCAAGCGCTTTCCCGGCGGTCAGATGTTCTTCGACCTTCCCCCGACCGTCATCAAGAAGGTAGCGCCCAAGGGTATCCGCGCGTCCAAGTCCTACCGCGTTCCGCCGATGCCGTTCAGCCTCTCGATCAATCAGCTGTCTGCTTTGGTGGGAAACATGCCCGGTCTGACGGCCGTATACGACATCCCGATGCCGAAGGGCAGGGGCTTCATTTTCAATAGGGCTTTCCCGGCGTTTTGGGGATTCAGCCCGATGAAGCCGTTCCGAGGCGTCTACGCACTGCTCGAATTCGGTTGAGCCTCAACCGAACTCGGCATCCAGGTAGCGAGCCGCGTCCGGCTTGCCGAGGCCCAGTCGGCGGGCCGTCTCGGCATAGGCATGCGCCGCGGCCGCCATCGTGGCGTCGGCGGGATCCGATCGGGCAACGAACGTGCCCCACCGCCGCCGGGTTTCGACGATCCCGGCACTCTCCAGTTCGCGGTAGGCGCGCGCCACGGTATTGGGCGCCAACCCGAGTTCGGCGGCCAGTTCCCGCACCGTCGGCAACCGGGTACCGGCAGTCAGCCTGCCGTCGCGGACGGCGTCGATCACCGCGATCCGCAACTGGTCGAATAACGCCACCGGCGAATCGGAGTCCACCTGCAGCCACTGAGCCAGTTCCGCCACGCGTTTCAGTATCGCCTCAGGATCGCCGCTATCTTGTGAATGTGCGTATCGCGGTGCTGAGCGGAGCGGGAATCTCCGCAGAGAGTGGGGTGCCGACGTTCCGCGACGACGAGACCGGGTTGTGGTCGAAGTACGACCCGTACGAGTTATCCAGCACCGACGGCTGGCAACGCCACCCTGAGCGGGTGTGGGCCTGGTACCTGTGGCGGCACCATCTCGTCCAGCAGGTCGAACCGAACGACGGCCATCGCGCCGTCGCGGACTGGCAGAACTTAGCCGAGGTCACCGTGATCACCCAGAACGTCGACGACCTGCACGAGCGGGCCGGCAGCCGAGCCGTGCATCACCTGCACGGCAGCCTGTTCGAGTTCTGGTGCGACACCTGCGGTTCGCGCTATCACCAGCCCCTGCCCGAGATGCCCGAGGCGGAACTGGAGAAGATGCCGCCGTCGTGTGAGTGCGGCGGGCTGATCCGGCCCGGGATCGTCTGGTTCGGCGAGCAGCTGCCCGACGAGGCGTGGCAGGCAGCTGGGGAGGCGGTCGCCAACGCCGACATACTCATCGTGGTCGGCACCTCAGGTCTGGTCTACCCGGCCGCCGGTCTACCCGAGTACGCACTGACGCGCGGCACGGCGGTAGTGGAAGTCAACCCCGAGCCCACCCCACTGTCGTCGACGGCCACGGTGACGATCCGCGCGACCGCCGGTTCCACCCTGCCCGGATTACTGCAGCGACTGCCCACGCTCCTTGGGGACAACCCTAGTAGTTCTTGACCGCCCGGCCGAGCGCGATCTCGGAGATCGGAAGCGGAACCCAGGCTGGAAACGTCCACTGCCGTCGGGCAGCCTCGATGGTGAACCCCGCACCGGTGATCGCACGTTCGGTGTAGCGGTGTGTGTGGCAGTTGCCGGCAATCCGCGGCCAGACGGTGATATCCGCGACGCGTTGCACCCCGCCACGCCAACCCGCACTGGCGACATGCTCGAAGTAGCGCAACTCACCACCAGGTTTGAGTACCGAGTTCAGTTGGTGCAGAACGGTATCGGGGTTCGCGACCGAACACAGCACCAGCGAGCAGACGACGGCGTCGAACGGCTCGCCGGCCGGCATGGTTTCGACTGTGGATTCGAGAACGGTGACCGGCACCGACGCGGCCGCTGCCGCATCGCGCGCGACCGGAGCCAGCCGGGTCTCAGGTTCCAGTGCGACCACATGCTCGACGGTGTCGGGGTAGAAGGCGAAATTAGTTCCGGTGCCGGCGCCGACCTCCAGCACCCGGCCGCAGAGCCCGGCCAGGTTCTCGCCGCGCAACCGGCGCAACAACGCGGTTTCATGAGCGGATATCGTCGTCCAGACCCGAGCGAAGAACGGGTGGTCCAATGTCTGGCCTGGTGTGGGTGAAATCTCCGTCATCGGAATCACCCTAACCACCGACTCAGTCGGCGCGGCGCGCCCCCACCACGGCGCGATGCCGCCCGCCGGTCTGCGGGCGCTCCGGCGCTTCCTCGCTGATACCAATCCGCTGATGCAACCGAGCCAGTGGACCCGGCGACCACCAGTTCCAGCGGCCCATTACCCGCATGAACGCCGGCAGCAGTGCCATCCGGACCAGGGTCGCGTCGACCAGTACGGCCAGGGTGAGGCCGAGACCGAAGATCCGCATGAACGACACCTGGGCGGCGATCAGCGCGGCGAACGCGATCGACATGATCAATGCAGCCGCGGTGACCACCCGCCCGGTACGCGCCAGGCCCAGGGCCACTGCCTCATCGCTGCCCGCACTGGTCTGCGGGGATTCCAGCCAGTACTCCCGGATCCGGGCCAGCAGAAACACCTCGTAGTCCATCGAAAGCCCGAACGCTACGCAGAACAACAGCACCGGCATGTTGGCTTCCATCGTGCCGGTCGGGGTAGTACCGAACGCGCCCAGGTGTCCGTCCTGGAAGATCCACACCAGCGCGCCGAACGCAGCGGATAGCGAAAGCAGATTCAGCACAACCGCTTTCAGTGGCAGCACCACACTTCCGGTCAGTAGGAACAACAGCACGACGGTGATCACACCGATCAATCCGAGCACCACCGGCATACGCGAAGTAATGGCCGCGACGCTGTCCCGGTTGACCTGGGCGCCGCCAGCGATCAGTACCTCGCGTCCGGCTGGTTCGGCAACGAGATGCAGTCGGTTGAGTTGGACCTTGGAGGCGTCCGAGAAAAGTGCGGCGGTACTGCGCACCGACAGAAAAGCGCTGCCGTCGGCCATCCCAGCCGGCGCCGACGGCGGGCCAATCCGATTGCCGCCCACGAAAGTTCCGCCCGGGGCGGACACCAGCGACACGTCGGGCACCCGAGACAGGTCCGCGGCGTAACGGTCGAGTTCGAGCGGACTGGCACCGGTTGCATCGGGTATCACCATGGTCACCGCGGTATTGAAGTTGCTCGCGAAGTCATTACGAAGTTGGTCGCCTACCTGATGGGCGGACGCACTCTTGGGCAGAACCCGGTCATCGGGGTTGCCGAACTGGATGCGCAGGAAGGGCGCGCCCAACAACATCAGCAACGCGATAATCGCAAGGCCGATCGGTATTGCCCGGCCCATCACGAACTTCGTTGAGCGGTACCAGAATTGGCGCTGCACGGGTTTGGCGAACGGCTCCGGTCGCCGCAACACCCGACGCACCAACCGGCGGAGGTCGAAGGCGTCCAGTCGATCCCCGAGCACGACGATCGCCGCCGGGGTGACGATCACGGCGGCCGCCACGGCGAACGCGACCGTCGCGATGCCGGAATAGGCGAAGGATTTCAGGAAGTACATCGGGAAGAGCATCAAAGCCGACAGCGACAGTGCCACCGTCACCGCGGAAAACAGAACGGTCCGTCCCGCAGTGCCCATGGTGCGCACTAGGGCGTCCTCGCGGGTGGCGCCGGCGGCGATCTCGTCACGGAAGCGACTGAGAATCAGCAGCGTGTAGTCGACGGCGAGCGCCAATCCGAGGGCGGTGGTGATGTTGAGCGCGAAGATCGACACCTCGGTGAAACCGGTGATGAGTCGCAGCACCGACATCGCGCCCAGGGTTGCCATCAGGCCGACCACCATCGGCAGCGCCGCAGCCACCAGACCGCCGAAGACCCACACCAGCACCAGGAAACTCAGCGGGACGGCGATAGATTCCATCCGGAGCAGATCGCGTTGGGTCTGCTGGTTGATCTGCTTGTAGATCATCGCGGTGCCGCCGGCCCGGACAGATACCCCGTCGCGGTCGACCGCCAACTCTTCGGCAAGCGCAGAAGCGTATCCCTGGGCTTTGTCTTCGCCGCCCGCCATGGTTGCCACGATCAGGCCGGTCTGGCCGTCCTTGCTGACCAACTCGCCTGCCGCCGCCGGAGGCGAGGTCCACGGCGAGGTCACGCTGAGTACGTTGGGAGAGGCGTCGAGGCGGTCGACGATTTCGGTCCCGGCAGTTCGGGCGCGAGTGCCGGTGGCACCGGCGGGATCGCTGACCGTGAAGAGTAGCTGCTGGTCGCTCTGGTCGAACTTCTCACCGAGCAGGCGGACCGCCGCGGCAGACTCCGAGGTCGGATCCTGGAAACCGCCAGCCGAGAGGTGATTCGCGACCGGGATCCCGAAGACCGCGGTGGCGACCATCAGCAGGGTTGCGAGCGCCAGGATCTGCCGGGGTGAGCGAACAGCCAGCCAGGCTATTTTGCGCAGCACAGCGGGCATCCCTTCCCTCAGCCAGCTAACAAACCGACAGCCTCAGTGTTCCGGGCGTGCAGCGGTCGGTCAAATGATCCGGGTGGTGGTAACCCGCCGGTAAGAAATTGCCACCATTTTCCGAAACGTAACTCAATGATTCCTTAATCGACACCAATAGGGTCAGTCACATGTGGATCGACGACAACAGTGCTGATGTCATCAAGGTGGACTTCGAAGCGCTCTATCACGGCGACGTTCTCGTGGAGGGTGACACCTCCGAGCAGTTCGAGGATCTCCCCCCGCTGGCCAACGCCAGCTGATCCGACGCGGCCCCTCAATACGGCCGCGATCGTCCGACGTGGAACAACGCCGCGTCGAACACGCACCGACACGAAAAGTGCCCGCCTGCAATCAGGCGGGCACTTTCGCGTGCGGGGGCTCCGCGGCCGGGGGCTCGCGACAGCCCTGTTCAGACTTTTGCGTCCAGATTGACCATGCCGGAGAGTCGCCCGGTGATGATGTCCTCGGCCTCACCGACGATCCGGCTGACCAACTCGTCGACGGTGGGAATGTCGTGGATCAGGCCCATCACCGTGCCCACCGACCAGATTCCGGCCTCGAGATCGCCCTCGTCGAAGACGCGCCTGCCGCGGGATCCGGCCACCAGATCCTTGACCGCGTCGAACTGGCCGCCATCGGCGAGAATCTCGACGACCTCGCGCGAGACGGAATTACTGGCCACCCGGGCGGTGTTGTGCAGGCTGCGGAAGATCAACTCGGTGCCGCGCTCATCGCCGTCGACGATGGCCTGCTTGACGTTCTGGTGGATGCAGGATTCGACGGTGCACATAAACCGGGTGCCCATGTTGATACCGTCGGCGCCCAGTGCCAGGGCTGCCACCAACCCGCGGGCGTCACCGAAGCCACCGGAGGCGATCATCGGGATCTCGATCTCCTTGGCTGCCGCCGGGATGAGCACCAAGCCCGGCACATCGTCCTCGCCGGGGTGGCCGGCGCACTCAAATCCGTCGATGCTGATGCCGTCCACACCCAGGCTCTGAGCCTTCACCCCGTGACGCACCGAGGTGCACTTGTGCAGCACCTTGATGCCGTTGTCGTGGAAGATCGGCAGATGCGGCGCGGGGTTCGACCCCGCCGTCTCGACAATCTTGATTCCGGCGTCGACGATGACCTGCCGGTACTCGTCATACGGCGGCGGGTTGATCGCCGGCAGGATCGTGAGGTTAACCCCGAACGGCTTGTCGGTGAGGTCGCGAGTCTTCGCGATCTCGTTGGCCAGATCCTTCGGGGTCGGCTGGGTCAGCGCAGTCAGGAAGCCGAGCGCTCCCGAATTAGCCACCGCAGCAACCAATTCGGCGCGACCCACCCATTGCATGCCGCCCTGGGCGATCGGGTGCTCGACGTCGAATACCTCGGTGAACTTGGTTACCAGTGTCATATCGTCTCTCCTTACCGCGGCTACCGCGGGGCCATGCGGATGGCGCCGTCGAGGCGAATCACCTCGCCGTTGAGCATCGAGTTCTCGACGATGTGCACGGCCAGTGCGCCGTACTCGGCCGGGTTGCCCAGCCGCGAGGGATGCGGCACCTGCGCGCCGAGCGAGGCCTTGGCCGGCTCGGGCAGTCCCGCCAGCAGTGGGGTGTCGAACAGACCGGGCGCGATGGTCATCACTCGAATCTTCTTGTCCGCGAGGTCGCGGGCGATAGGCAGGGTCATGCCGACCACGCCGCCCTTGGAGGCCGAGTAGGCGGCCTGCCCGATCTGGCCGTCGAACGCGGCAACCGACGCGGTGTTGATGATGACGCCGCGCTCTTCACCGACGGGGTCGTTCTTGACCATCCGCTCCGCGCCCAGGCGCAGCACGTTGAACGTGCCGACCAGGTTGATGTTGACGATGCGGGCGAACTTGTGTAGCGGGTAGACCCCGGATTTGCCTAGCACGCGGATGGCGTCGCCGGTACCGGCGCAGTTGACCACGATCCGCACCGGGCCGAGTGATTCGGCGATATCGAAGGCCGCGGTGACCGCGTCCTCGTCGGTGACGTCAGCCGGGGCGAACCGGGCCCGGTCGCCCAACTCCTTCGCGACGTCCTCACCCTTCGACGACGGCAGGTCCAGGATGACCACCTTGGCGCCCTCGGCCAGAAGTGCCTGTGCGGTGGCCAGGCCCAAGCCTGAGGCTCCGCCGGTGATGACGGCTACCGCGTCCTTGATCTCCACGTCAATGTTCCTTTCGAGGGCTCGACCTACTGGTTGGTTGGCGACTATACCCAGTCGCGAAGCACGGCTTCGTTGTCGGCACCCGGAACTCCGGGCGGGGTCGGTGTGTTCGGCACGGTGCGGGAGAACCGTGGTGCAGGCGCCGGGAATAACGAGCCGGCCTCGGTGTAGAAGGTGTCGCGTTCGGTGTTGTGCGGCTCGGTCTCGATCTCGGCGAAGGACAGCACCGGCGTCACGCACGCGTCACTGTCGGCGAAGATCCGCGCCCAGTGGTCGCGGTCGTGGGCGGCGAAGGTCCGGGTGAATGTCGCGCGCAGTTCCGGCCAGCGGGCAACGTCGTTCTGGCCGGGCAACTCAGCGGCGTCAAGACCGAGTTTCTCGAGCAGCTCGGCGTAGAACTGCGGCTCGATCGACCCGACGGCGACGTAGCGGCCATCGGCGCATTCATAGGTGTCGTAGTACGGCGCTCCGGTGTCGAGCATGTTGGTGCCGCGCGCATCGCTCCACAGGCCGGTGTGGCGGAAGGCGTACATCATCTGTGCCAGCACGCTGGATCCGTCGACCATCGCGGCGTCGATCACCTGACCTTTACCGGAGCTCTCCCGCTCCCACAGGGCCGAGAGAATTCCGAGGAGAAGGAACATCGAGCCGCCACCGAAATCGCCCACCAGGTTCAGCGGCGGAACCGGGCGCTCACCAGCACGTCCGATGGCATGCAGCACGCCGTTGAGCGAGATGTAGTTGATGTCGTGGCCGGAGCGCTGGCTACGTGGACCGGTCTGGCCCCAACCGGTCATCCGCGCGTAGACCAGTCGATCGTTGACCGCCGCGCAGTCCTGCGGCCCGAGGCCGAGCCGTTCGGTGACGCCGGGCCGGAAGCCCTCGATGAGCACATCGGCCTTGCCGATGAGGCGCAGAACGAGTTCGCGGCCCTCATCGCTCTTGAGGTCGGCCGCCACGGAGCGACGGTTGCGCAACGAGTAGTCCTTGCTCGGACTGGTTTTCGGTGGCGTGCTGGGGCGTTCCACCCGCACCACGTCGGCGCCGAGGTCACCGAGGATCATCGCCGCATGCGGACCGGGACCAATCCCGGCCAGTTCGACGACTCGCAAACCCGCCAATGGTCCCGCCATGGTCTACCGCCCTTCGTCAGTTAAAGCCCACTCTTTGTACCTCCCGCGCAGGAAGCCGGTACACCGGGTCTACCGTGCAGCCATGAATTACTCCGGCATCGAAGATCTCACCGTCACATTGGACAACGGTGTGCTGTCGTTGACATTCAACCGTCCAGACAGCCTCAACTCGCTGACTGAGGCCATGCTCAAGACCGCCGCCGACACCCTCGATCGTGCGGCCACCGACCCGCACGTCAAGGTCGTGCGACTGAGCGGGGCTGGGCGCGGATTCAGCTCCGGAGCCGGAATCAGCGCGGAAGACCAAGCGTCCGCGACGATCTCGGCGGGCGTTGATCCTTTGCTCGCCGAGGCAAACCGTACGGTGCGCGCCATCGCGGCGTTGCCCAAACCGGTGGTCGCGGTGGTTCACGGCCCGGCCGCGGGCGTCGGGGTCTCACTGGCATTGGTCTGCGATGTCGTACTGGCGTCGGAGAAGGCGTTCTTCCTGTTGGCGTTCACGAAGATCGGACTGATGCCCGACGGTGGGGCCTCGGCTCTGGTGGCCGCCGCGATTGGTCGGATCCGGGCGATGCGGATGGCACTGCTGGCCGAGCGCATCACGGCGACTGAGGCCTTCGAGTATGGCCTCGTCAGCGCGGTCTACCCGCACGACGATCTCCAGACCGCTGCCGACGAGGTGATCGCGACGTTGGTGTCCGGGCCGGCGGTGGCGTTGCGCAAGACAAAACAGGCCATCAACGCCGCAACGCTGACCGAACTCGATGCCGCGATGGACCGCGAGGTCGAAGGGCAACTCGGCCTGATCCATTCACGAGATTTCATCGAGGGCACCAAGGCTTTTCAGCAGCGCCGCGCCGCCAGTTTCACCGACGTGTGAGCCGTCGCTACAACCCGAATATCGGCGGCAGTGCCAGCACCATGATCAGCCCCCACACCAGGTGGGTGAGTACCGGTGCCAGTACACCACCGGTGGCGCGGCGCTCGCATGCGCAGACCATGCCCAGGATCAGAGCGGCGAAGCCCAGCATGGCGTTGCCACTGGCCGATGACGCGCACACGTACAGCAGAGTCGATATCACCACCGGATAAAACCGGCCGAGCGCGGTGTAGAGCGCGCCCCGGAAGAACAACTCCTCGGCAACGCCGTTGAACAGGGCGATCAGCACGATGAAACCCAGGTGGCCGTGATTGGTGTACTCGAGCACCCGGGTGATGCGATCGGCGACCGGCGGGATCTCCCGCGCCACCAGTCCGCCAGCCAGGAAGATCGCACCCAGTAGCGCCCCGACCGAGATCCCGGTGAGCACCGGTCGCTGATGTCGTCCGCGCCAGTTGATACTGCCCAGGTGCAGCGGTCCGGACAGGAATGTGCCCACGGTCCACACCGCACCCAGGGACACCGCCGATACGAAGAACGATTCATCGCCTGGCTGGCTGCGCAGCGAGTAGCCGAGCAGCACCGCACCGACCACCAGAACAACGCAGACGATCACTCGCCGCCGGCGTACCACCGAGGGCCGTTCCGGCTGAGACACAGCGGCATTGGTGGCGGCCGCACGGATCTCTCCCGGAATCGTCACGCGGTCACCGGATTCAGATCGCTGCACCGCGGCTGAACCAGGACACACATGGCTTCAACGGTACGAAATTTTCGCGCCGAATAGGTGACGCAAGGCTGACGTCGCCGCATCAGCCCTGCACGGCGCCGCGGTGCAGGTCGACGAGATGCTCGTAGACGGTGGCGTTGTGCCGGTTGGCGGCGACTTCGGCGTCGCTCAGTTCGCGGCGAACCTTGCCGGGCACCCCGGCCACCAGGGAACGCGGCGGCACCACGAAACCCTGGGGGACCAGTGCGCCAGCGGCCACCAGCGATCCCGCGCCGACGATGGCGCCATTGAGGACGATCGCGCCCATGCCGATCAGCACGCCGTCCTCGACCGTGCAGCCGTGCAGCACGGCGTTGTGACCCACAGTGACTCCGGCACCGACGCGGACCGGGAACCCAGGGTCGACGTGGACCGTCACACCATCCTGGATATTGCTACCGGCTCCGACGTCGATCAATTCGGCTTCGGCCCGCAGAGTTGCCGAGTACCAAACACCGACCCGGGCGGCCAGGCGAACCCGGCCGATCAGGCTCGCGTTGGGCGCGGCCCACGATTCCGGGTCCAACTGCGGGGTGTAACCGGCGACGGTCACGATGAGCGTTTCGGCCATGGCGGTCATCGTAGGGCCGACCGTTAACTCGGCTACATCGACCTGGGAGTTCGGATCGAACTGCGACTTCGGATCCCGATCGCCGTTTTGGGTAACGAAACGTCTTCCGACTACGATTCCACAGGCGTTACGTGAAGACAGACCGACTCAGGAGAAGTGACGTGAGCACTCGTACTAAGACTCTCGGCGTCGTCGCCGCGATAGCCTCGATCGCCGTCGCGGTTCCGACCGCGGTGAACGCGTACGCGGATCCGGCCCCGGTCGATCCCGCCGCTCCGACTACCGCCGCCCCCGCTCCCACGTCGACCAAGGTGCCCGACCCGCAGGGCCCGGGCTGCGGCGACTACCGAAACCAGGTGCCCTCCGGCGCGGGGTCAATCGCCTCCATGGCGGTCCAAACTGCGTCCCAGGCCATCGCCAGCAACCCCGATCTGAGCACCTTCAGCGCCGCGATCTCGGGCAAGCTGAATCCAGACATCAACATCGTCAGTGTGCTCGACGGCGGCCCCTACATCGTCTTCGCGCCCACGGATGCCGCATTCTCGAAACTGGACCCAGCCACGGTGGCGACCCTCAAGACCGACCCGACCGTGCTGCTGCCGGTGCTCTTTTACCACATGGTGCTGGGTAACGTCGGCCCCGCGAATGTCGCCGGCAAGATGCCGACCCAGGACGGTCGGCCCGTGATCGTCACCGGTAAAGACGGCGATATCAAGGTCAACGACAATCGGGTGAGCTGCGCCTACGCCGTTCGCGGTGGCTACATCTACATGATCGACACGGTGCTGACTCCGCCGACGCCGGCCGCTGAATCGCCGACGACCGCCTCGGGGACTGAGACACCGTCATCAGAAGCACCGTCATCTGCAACGCCGACAACTTCAGCCGCGCCGGCGTCGGCGACTGAGGCCGCACCCAGCACGAATCAGGCTGCCCCGAGCACCGAGGCCGCCCCGATGACAACCGCCAAGCCGGCCGCCTGAGTCAGCAACTCAGCGCGCCTTCCACACCGGCGGGCGTTTCTCGGCGAAGGCCAGCGGACCCTCCCTGGCGTCCTCTGACCGGAAGACGCGAGTGGTCTCACGGTTGGAGCGCTCCCAGTGGGCGGTCTCGGCGGTGATGGTGCCGTCATCGGCGCCCACCGCCACGCGCTTGCTGGCCTGAACTGCCAGTGGCGCATTGACGGTGATGAGGCTGGCTAAAGCGATGGCCGCGTCGAGTACGGAACTCCCGTCCGAGACGACCTCGTTGATCAGGCCCCACCGCAGAGCCTCATCGGCGGTGATCGGTTCGCCGGTTACCAGCAGACGCATCGCGATTTTGCGGGGTAACTGCTCGACGATGCGGAAAACTCCGCCGGCCGCCGCGATCAATCCGCGCTTGACCTCCGGCAGACCGAATTTCGCACTGGAGGTTGCCACGACGAGGTCGCTGGCCAGTGCCAGTTCGGTTCCCCCGCCCAGTGCGGTGCCGTTGACGGCGGCGATGGTGGGCTTGTCGATGAAGTGCTGGACGTAGCCGGCGAAGCCCCACTCGGGGTGGTCCGGGTGGTAGATGTTCTCTCGACGCGAGAGTGCCTTGAGATCGGCTCCCGCGCAGAACGACTTGTCACCGGCGCCGGTGATCACCACCGCCCAGATTTCGGGATCATCCTGGGCCTGCTGTAGCGCATCGCCTACACCGATGCTGACCGCGGCGTTGACCGCATTGCGCGCGTCGGGGCGATTGATGGTGATGACGAGGATGTTGCCCCGACGCTCGATGAGAGCGCCGGGGGCTTCGTCCGACGACGATCCTTGAGGAGTCGGACCGTCAGACACCGCGTCGGGCATTACAGCAATTCTAGAATAGTGGCGTTGGCTTGGCCGCCGCCCTCGCACATGGTCTGCAGGCCATAGCGAATGTTGTTGTCCCGCATGTGATACAGCATCGTGGTCATGATCCGGGCACCCGAGCCGCCGAGTGGGTGGCCCAGCGCGATAGCACCACCGTTGGGATTGAGTTTGCGCTCGTCGGCACCGATCTCCTTGAGCCAGGCCATCGGAACCGGGGCGAACGCCTCGTTGACCTCGAATACACCGATGTCGTCGACGCTCAATCCGGAGCGCTTCAGCGCCTTCTGGGTCGCCGGAATCGGGGCTGACAACATCATCACCGGATCAGCACCTGCCAGACAGGCGGTGTGCACTCGGGCAATCGGCTTGAGCCCCAACGACTTTGCCTTCTCAGCCGACATGAACAGCAGCGCACCCGAGCCGTCGGAGATCTGCGAGGAGTTGCCGGCGTGGATCACACCGTCTTCTTTAAACACCGTCTTGAGCGCAGCCATCTTCTCCAGAGTGGTGCCGAGGCGGATGCCCTCATCCTTGAGAATGACTGTGTCTTCGGCGCCGTCGGCGCTCACTTTGATTCCGACGATCTGGTCGTCGAAGGCACCGGAACTCTGTGCCCTACCGGCCTTCTCGTGTGAATCCAGCGAGAACTGATCGAGCATGGTGCGGGTCAGGCCCCACTTCTCGGCCATCATCTCCGCGCCGATGCCCTGGTTCGGGGTGCGGTCGTAGCGGGCCTTGAAGTGCGCCGAGTACGGGTTGCCGCCGTTGGCCAGCGAGGCTCCCATCGGGGTCCGCGACATCGACTCGACTCCACCGGCGATGACGGCGTCATAGTGGCCGGCCACGACGCCCGCGGCGGCGAAGTGCACCGACTGTTGGCTGGAGCCGCACTGCCGGTCAACGGTCACGCCGGGGATGGTCTCCGGCCAGCCTGCTGTCAGCACCGCGGTACGTGCGATGTCCAAGGCCTGCTCGCCGGCCTGCATGACGCAGCCCCAGATCACGTCGTCGACGATCTCAGGATCGATTCCCGCCCGCAGTGCAAGGCCGTTGAGAACCTGTGCCGACAGTTCAGCCGGGTGCACGCCGGACAGTCCGCCGTTGCGCTTACCGACTGGTGCACGAACCGCCTCGACAATGACCGCTTCCGCCATGGACTTCTCCTTAAGGATTGAATTTCTGTATCCGATTCTGACTACCAACCAACCGTTTGGTCAAACGTGGTCTTGGTCAGCCCTGGTTGGAACGGGACTCCACATGGACCGGCAGATCGTCGTCCCAGGGTTGGCGGGCGACCATATCCGCTACCTCGACATAGCCGCTCTCGAACTCGCCGGTGGCGGCGTCGACCAGTCGGTAGGCCTGACGCTGCTGATGGATCGGCTGAGCGTCGAGCAGCACCACCCGGACCTCGCCGGGGGTGAATCCGCAGCGCCTCTGCATCGCGGCGATCAGTTGTTCGTTGTGCATGTGACCGTCACCGAAATTCCAGCCAATCGCCATACTGCAGATCCGCTCGCCGTCGGTGATCGCGTAGTCGTCTTCGTTCTGCCCCGCCATGGCACGGTGCACGAGGGTGAACAGCGCCTTGCCGTGGGTGTTGAACGCGCGGAAGGCGTAACCCATATAGAGCGGAATCTGAGCGGCTTCGGCGCTGCCGTAGAACTTCTCCAGCTGGGCGGCCGGCATGTTGGCGATGGCGACGAGATTTTTGTCGATCTTCTCCTCCGCGGAGGGCTTAATGCACCACATGGTGGTGTCCCAGTTGCCTGCGTAGTAGCGCATACCCGGCAGGAACGAGACCTTGCGGGGGAACATGTTGCCGACGACGACGATGGCGGCCAGCATCACGAACAGCAGCACCGGTAGGGGGCTGGTGAGATCGGCCAGCCCGATATCGGCATGTGCGACAAACAGCGACAGCACCCCGAAGATCATGAACACGTTCCACTCCAGCGGAACTCCCATCGGGATCGACGACAGAATGCCGAAGTGGAAGCAGACCATCACGAACGCGGCAACCGCGGTAACCCAGCCGCCATGGGAGAAGAACAGCACCACTGACACACCCATCTCGATTGCGGTGCTGATATGTGCGACCAGACGTGACGGCCATCCCGGGCGCAGGTCGTCGGGGAAATGCGCAAAAAACATCCGCTTGATGAACCGCGGCCGGAACACCGGACTGTTGGACATCATCGTCGAGACCACGAAGGGGAAGTGTTTGTTGAGCTTCGACGTCGCAGCACCCATCCAGATCGCCAGACACACAAGCTTTGCGGCCACTACCGCGTTGATGCCGCCGAACAGGAACGCAACCGCGAAACTGCCGTACACCTCCCCGCGGGCAGCCAGAAAGATCACCTTGTCGCGTAACCCGATGAGTGCTAACAGGACCAGGACAGCCACAATCTGCCAGGTGGGCAACAGACCGACAGAGGTATTCAGAACGGGAATGGGCCCGGTGCCGTCGGACAGCAGCGCGATCAACAGCATGACGAGCAGTCCCGAATACAGCGCGATATCAACCGGGGTTCGACTATCGCCCCGGGTCAGCGGGACTCGGGTTGGCCACGGAGGCAGCCGAATCGTCTTCGGACGCAACCAGTAGATGATCGACCCCATGGGCGGGTAGAAGCGGTTGTTCAACGGGCCGAAGCCGCAGCCGAGGCCGATGACCTCAAAAAGCATGGTGTACAACACCAGCTTCTCGAAGACGATCGGCTCCGACCACCACGACGCGATGTTTGTGAATCCGTCGATCCCCTTGGTGGCGAGCGCGAAAAGCCAGGCGCCGAGGATGTAGAGACCGATCTTGACCACATAGAACAGGTGCAGGGCAACCGGCGTGCCGAAACCAATCTCAGCCCAGTGCTGGGCCATCGGCTTGATCTTCTCAGCGCGGGTGCCCCTACTCCACTCATCAAAATCGATGGTGGGCACTTCCTGTTTCAGAAATCCCATGCGAGCAGACTAGAGCGCGTCGGCGCGGGTCTCGGACTTTCCCGGGCGAAAGAACAGCACAAGTTGGCCGATACCGCCGGCCAGTCCGAGGCCGAGTGCAATGAACAGCCCCGACCAGCCGGACATCAGATGGCCGAAGCGGGTTCCGGCGAACAGCACATGATCGAGGCTGAGTCGGCCGGGGCTGACGGCGACCGCCACCGCCGCGGCGGCCAGCACGAGGTTGTATTCCCAGCCATCCTTGGTTATGAAAAACCCGTTTCCGCGGTGCACCGTCCAGGCCGCAACGAGCATCAGGGCTACGAAGCCGGCGGCCGCGATCGGTGTCAGTAGCCCCAGGGCCAGCCCGAGTCCCGCGGCCACCTCGGTACCCGCCGCGATACGCGCATGGAAGGCTCCGGGTCGCATTCCGATGCTGTCGAACCACCCGGCAGTGCCGGCGATCCCACCGGGGCCGAAGAACTTGTTGTAACCGTGCGCGGCCATGGTCAGTCCCAGAACAAGCCGCAGGATCAGAACTCCGACGTCATAGGCCCTCATAGCTGACAACCTAGGGCATCCGACAGCCGGTCGGTGTAGTCATCAATGTCGACGGCACTCGGGTCGGCATGCACGCTCAACGCAACGCGCCCGCCGATACCGTGCACCCCGTGGGTGAGCCTCATCATCGGTGACAGTGCCGGATACCCGGCCGTCAGCACCACCGGGCGACCCCCGAAGGACAGATCAGCCGGACCGCGGTTGACGCTGGACACCACGGTGTGGCCGGTGACCGTCGCCGAGCGCACTGTCGGGTCAAACCTGCCCATGCCCCAGCGCAGCAACCACGCCGGCACTGCGGCGAAGGCCGCAGTTGATGCAGTCGTCGCGGGGTGTGCACCGCGACGGCGGTAGGCATCGAGTTGTCCGGCGATACGCTCCGCACGCTCGGCGCGGCCCAGTTGCGGGAACAGATCGATACCAACATTGCGGAAGTTGTTGTGCGCCTGCGGTTCCCGTGCCCCTACGTTCGCCATCGGCACCTCCGCTCCGAGCCCACAGACATCCTCGCCGCGATCGCCGAGATAGCCGGCCAGTGCCTCGGCGATGACCACCAGCGCCCCTACGGTGACGGTCGGCCCGGACAGCGCGTCGTGGTCGATCACCAAAGTTCGCACCGCTGCCGAACCCGCCCTGGTGTTGCCGTTGGCGCCGTTGATGCCAAGGGCGGGCCACGGCGACACCGGCGGCGCCAGCAGTCCGGCATCAGTGTCGCGGAGCAGATGCCGGTGGGCCCGCGCAGCCAGCACTGCCCGCCATAGCATCGGCCCCGGATCCGGCGGTACCACCGCCGTGATCTGCCGCCGGCGGCCCAGTAGAGCACCCGCCAACTCGGCCGACCGGGTGCCGTCGCCCAGAGCGTGGGTCATCTGGACCACCACCACCGACCCGTGCGCCGCCACGCCAGGAATGTCACGAACCTTCGGAAAAATATGCACCCGCCAAGGCGCTCCGGATGGGTCGAGTTGCTCGGCGGACAGACGTGACACCCGATCCAGACAGCTCTGCCAGTGGTCGTCTGTGAGGTCATGGATCCTGAACTGCTCCGGCGTGATCCCGCCAGGTTCCCATCGCGGGTAGCGCCACGGGCGTCCGTCGACAATTCGAAGACTCAATTCACTGCAGGCCGCAGCATTACCGAGCAACTCCTGTGCCGCCGAATCGAGATCATCGGGCGTGCCATCGAAGGCATACAACAGGAACTGGTCGTTGGGAACCTTCGCCGACAGCATCAACATCTGAGCGTCATGCGCCGCCATCGTTCTGGCGGCCGGGCCGCTAGGCTCGTGTGGTGTCTTCACCGTTGCCTGACCCAGGTCCGAGCCGAGCCGCCTTGATCACCGGCGCATCCTCGGGAATCGGTGCCGAGATCGCCCGAGATCTCCACGGCCGCGGCCATCATGTGGTGCTGGTAGCTCGGCGGGTCGATCGGCTCGCTGAGCTGGCAGCAGAGTTGGGTGGGCGCACTTCCGTTGTGCCGGCGGATCTTTCCCGCCGAGAGGCGCGAGAGACTCTGGCCAGTCAGGTGGCCGAACTCGGCCTCGAGATCGACATCCTGGTCAATAATGCCGGTCTGTCCACCATGGGACCGCAGCAAAGAGCAAATACCGACGCCGAACTCAACATGCTCGAGGTAGACGTGGCCGCCGTGGTCGATCTGTGCACCCGCTTCGTTCCGCCGATGGTCAGCAGGCGGCGCGGTGCGGTACTCAACGTCGCATCGGTGGGCGCGTTCGGACCGCTGCCGGGCCAGGCCGTCTACGGCGCATCCAAGGCCTTTGTCCTGTCCTACACCCACGCATTGCGTGCCGAACTGAAAGGCACCGGGGTGTCGGCGGCGACCCTGTGCCCCGGACCGGTCCACACGGGTTTCGGTGAGCAGGCGGGTTTCACGGATGCCGAGGCCGAGGCGTTGATGCCGAAGCCGATGTGGGTATCGGCGCGCGATGTCGCCCGCGCCGGTATAGATGGATTGGAAGCTGGCCGCGCCGTGATCGTCCCGGGCGGAATCAACCGGGCCGCAGCTGCGCTCTACCACCTGGCGCCGCGACGGCTGCTGGTGCCACTGCTGGCCCGGATACACCCAGGCGTCAAGCGCTGAGGAATTCAACAATGCGCCGGCCGACCTCGTCGGGCCGTTCGAGTTGCAGGAAATGCCCGGCACGGTCGACGACTACCGCTGCACTTCCACCTGGTAGTGCAGCGGCCACGAAAGGCGTGAAATCTGCTGTCATACAACCATCCTCGGCCCCGTGCAGATACAACGTCGGCACCAGTGGCACCTCGGTCCACCAGCGGTGCAATTCGGCGTAGCGGGCCGGCGGCGACGAGTTGCGGATGGTCGCGCGATAGGGGCCCAGCGCTGCCCTCCAGCGATCCGGAGCGCCGATCGCGGCATTGACGTGTCGTAGATCCTCGGAGGCGTCGTAACCCGGCGACCATCGGCGCCACAGCAGCGGGACGATCCACGACGACGACCGCTCGGGCAGCAGCGGCAGTTGGAAGTAGCTGATGTACCAGCTGCGGACCAGCTGGGCAGGCAACAACTTCAGCACCCCGGCGCGCAGGGGGCGCAACGCAGCCGAGGGTGGCACGGACATCACCACTGCCCGGCGAAACGGGCCCTCCGGCATCGCAGCCAAGCCGGTCGCGGCGATGGCACCCCAGTCGTGGCCGATCACCACATCGGCATCGGTGGGGTTGCAGGCCGCCCGCACCTGCAGCGCGTCATCCATCAGCGCGCCAAGGTGATAGGCCCGGTCCGACGCCAGCGAGGACGGAACGTATCCACGCATGAACGGCGCGATCACCCGGTAACCCGCGGCCACCAGATGCGGTGCGAGTTTGCGGAACCCGTAGGCGGTATCCGGAAAACCGTGCAGACACAACGCAATCGGACCATCGTCGGGACCCCAGCTCAGAGCCCGCAGCTGCACAGCAGGCGCGGCGACGTCGATCCATCGCGGCTCGCTCATCGTTACCTCCCTCGTGATGGTCAGGCTAGATCGGATCGAAACCGGATATCAGCCAACGACCGTCGAGCTTCTCCATGGTTACCCGCACACTGGAGTTGGTGCGTGTCGGTGCAGCAGAGCCGACGGAAAGTGACTGGTCGACATAGGCCAGCACGACGGCGCCGTCAGCGCCGCCGGAGATCGCCGCCGCCGCCGGCACCTGGGCTGCCGCGGTGATCTTCTTCTGTGTGGCGCCGGGAATGACGACCGTTTGAATCAACTGGTTATAGGACTCGAGAAACGGTCCGGTCAGCCGGTCACGCGCGGCATTGAGTTTCGTCTCGGCGGTATCGGGCCGGTAGCTCAACATCTCCACGATCGACTCACGAGCGGCTGCAACCGCATCGGCGCGGGCAGTATCGGCCGCCCTGCGACTGGCGGTGCCGGAGTACAACCAGATCGCGCTGGCGACAAGAAGGAGCGCCAGCACGGCAATAGCGGCGGGGCGTGCGCGGCCGATCCGTACCGAACCGATCGTCACGGCACGAACTCCACTTTCGAAACCTTGGGTTCGTCGTCGACCCTGACGACCGTTACCCGCATCCGCCAGCCCTGCGGTTGCTGCTCGGGCACACCCCGATTTGAGGTCATCACGGTCATGGCCACAAGAACCCGGCCCTCGTCGCCGCTGATCGATTCCAGACCCGCCTCGGTGACTGTGCCCACCGACTTAGACTGGGCGCGGCGAGCCGCTTCGCCGAAAGGTTTGGCGCGCGCGGCGAAGTCATCGCGGAACGACCCGGTCGAGGAATCCAAGATGCGTTGCACATCCTCGTCGACGTGTTCGTGGTCGATGGTGGTCAGGTTGATCGCTCCCTGCCGCGCCGCCTCGACCATCTCACTGCGGACGCGGTCGCCGTGGCGGGACTGATAGTCGCGGAACCCCAGCCATACGTTGAGACCCACCAGTGCGGCCAAAACCGCCAGACCGGCGATTACTCGCCGTGCGGGCCGCGGTCCGTCGTCGGAATACCCGGCCTCGTCGGCCTGGTCGGCCTGGTCGGCCTCGTCGGCCCGATTGGCCCGGTCGGCTTCGTCAGCCTCCTCGGCCATGGCGGCTCCTCGGTATGCGGTGTTCAGCCTGCGAGGCCACAGGCTACCGGTAGGGCGCACGGGTAACGTGCGGAGCACAGACAAGTCACGAGGAGCCGCATTGAGCGCCGGTCCGGTAACCGTCCACTTCCGTGGCGACCAGTTATTGACGCTGGTGGCCGACGAATGGAATCGCGACACCACCGATAGCGACCGCCCGACGATCCTGATGCTGCACGGCGGTGGACAGAACCGGTTCTCCTGGAAGAACACCGGACAGGTGCTGGCTGATCACGGATTTCACGTAATCGCGCTGGATGCGCGTGGCCACGGCGACAGTGATCGGTCACCGGACGGTGAGTACACCGTCGACGCATTCGCCCGCGATGCGGAGGCCGCGATCACACAGATAGGACGTCCGGTGGTACTGATCGGTGCCAGCATGGGTGGTCTGACCGGAATCGTGACCGCCAACCAGACTGGACCTGAAATCGTGACCAAACTCGTTCTGGTCGATGTGGTGCCGCGATTTGAGAGTGAGGGCAGTCACCGCATTCGGGATTTCATGACCCGCCATGTGAATGGATTCGAGACCCTGGAACACGCCGCCGACGCGATCGCGGAATACCTGCCGTACCGCAAGCGCATGCGAAATCTCGACGGGCTGAAGAAGAACCTGCGCCACCGCGATGGCCGGTGGCACTGGCACTGGGACCCGGCATTCGTCACCTCGGTCGGCGACGACCCCTTCGTCGAGGTCGAACGACTCGAGCAGCAGGCGATCGCACTTCAAATACCCATCCTGCTGATCCGCGGGAAACTGTCCGATGTCGTCAGTCCCGAAGGGGTTGAGGACTTCCTGGCCAAGGTGCCGAACGCGGAGTTCATCGAACTCTCCGACGCCGGACACACCGCGGCCGGTGACGACAACGATGCCTTCAGCGAGGCCGTGGTCGCGTTCGTTACGCGATGACCCTGAACCCCGAACCCGGAAAACTGCGTAGGAGATGCGATGAGCCAGCCCACCGTTGCCGAGTACGTTCTCACCCGGATTGCCCAACTGGGTATCGACACGATCTTCGGGGTGCCGGGCGATTACGCCTTCTCCATTGACGACGCCGTCGAAATTGTCCCGGGGCTGGAGTGGGTGGGCTGCGCTAACGAACTCAACGCCGCCTACGCGGCTGACGGATACGCCCGCATCCGTGGAGCGTCGATTCTCACCACCACCTACGGGGTCGGCGAACTGTCTGCCCTCAACGGGGTGATGGGTAGTAGGGCGCACCGCCTGCCGGTGTTCCACCTGGTCGGGATGCCAAGCGAACGTATCCAACGATTGGGACTGATCACCCACCACAACCTCGGCGATACGAATTACGACCGCTACCAAGCGATCTCCGGTGCGGCCTGCTGTGTGACCGCGGTTCTCACCCCAGACAACTGCATCGAAGAGCTCGAGCGAGCGATCCGGGAAGCGCTGCGCCAGAGCATGCCGGCCTACATCGTGATCTCCGAAGTCAACGGGCTGATGCCGGTGATCGGCACACCGGTGAATGGCGTTCCATTAGCCGATATCAAGCGCCAGCGAAGCGATCCCCAGGAACTCAAGGCGGCGGTGGCCGCGATCCTGGCAGCACTTGACGGGGCAGAGCGACCGCTCGCCCTGGCCACCGCATTGACGAGCCGGTACGGGGTGCGCGACAAAGCTTCCGAACTGATCACCAGGGGCAATCTGCGGGTGGCACTGACGTCGTACGACAAGGGCGTGATCGACGAGGCCCTGCCCCAATACCTAGGCCTATACGCGGCGGAGAATTCCCAACCGCCGGCTGTTCGCGACGCGGTGGAGCAGGCCGATCTGATCCTTGATATCGGTGGAGTGCTGCTCACCGAACTCAATACCGGGATGTGGGGCGGCGTGCTCGGGACAACCCGTGCCGCATGCATTCACGACAACTGGGTGCGTATCGGCACCAAGGTGTTTCTCAATGTGGCGATCGACGATGTGCTGGACGGATTAATCGCCGCGATCACTCCGCGTGCGGGGAAGGTCCCCGCAGCCGCCGCAGATCTGCTCGAAGTGGTGGGCGCCGACACGGACCCCACCTCGTCGGCCAACTTCTACCCTCGCCTGCAACGCAGATTGAAGTCAGGTGACACGCTGGTGATCGAAACCGGAACCTCGATGTTCCATCTCAACGGCATGCGCCTGCCGGCAGGTGTGCGAACTGAAGCCCAGGGCCTTTGGGGTTCGATCGGCTGGGCCACGCCGGCCACCCTCGGGATCGCGATGGCAAAGGACTCCGGGCGCACCTGGCTTGTCACCGGCGATGGATCGCACCAGCTCACCCTCAACGAGCTTGCGGTGATGGGGCGATACGGCGTTAAGCCCGTGATCTTCGTCCTCAACAACGGGCTGTACGGGATCGAGGACGTGATCAGCGAACGCGGCCATGCGTACGACGACCTCGCTCCGGTCCAATACCACCTGCTGCCGACCGCGTTCGGTTGCAAGGACTGGTACTCCGCGCGGGTGGCCACGGTCGCGGAGTTGGAGCATTCTCTGGCAGCAATCGACGCTCACGACGGCGCGGCGTACGTCGAAGTCATGATCCCGAACGAGGAGAGCCAGCCGCTTCCTCCCGCGACGATCGACCGCGGCTACAAGCTGGACACTCCTGATTCCGACTGAGCCCGGCTAGCGAGAATCCCAGATTGCGAGCGGTTTACCCTGCGGGTCGCGTAATGCGACCTGGTTGATCGACTGTCCCTCCGGCACATCAAACGCGACGTGGCCGGCGACGGTTTGCCCCGCAGCGAGTTGCCCCGAAGTGATACCCGGTTTGACCGCGCCGACCGCCGGCGCGATCGACGTACCGTCCTGGTCACGGGCGACGAAGAGGAATCCGTTGAAAACCGTTGTGCCGCTTTGCGCCGCGATGGTCACGTCCACCGCGTACATCGTGCCCCTGGCGGGAATGATCTGGGCATCGAGTGGAACCGGCGCCAGGTTGGCGACCGTATAGGACGCCTTACCGCTTGCGGTTGTGACATCCAACGTCGTCCCAATCGGCGCAGCCTGCGGACCGGGTGGCGGTGTCGAACTCACCTCCACAGTGGTCTGGTTCGTTGCGGTGGGCGGCGAGGGCTCCGCGCAACCCGCTGGCAACGCCATCGTCGCGACCGCCACTGCGACGGTGGCCATCACCCGGACCGTAACGAGTGTCGTGGCGCTACACATTAAATCTGAACTCCACCACGTCGCCGTCGGCCATTACGTAATCCTTGCCCTCGATCCGGACCTTGCCGGCCGCCTTGGCCGCCACCATTGATCCGGCCGTCGTGAGATCCTCGAAGGACACCACCTCGGCCTTGATGAAACCCTTTTCGAAATCGGTGTGGATCACCCCGGCGGCCTTAGGTGCGGTGTCGCCCTGATGGATCACCCAGGCTCGGGACTCCTTGGGCCCCGCGGTCAGATACGTCTGCAACTTGAGCGTGTGGAATCCCGCGCGTGCCAACGAATCCAGTCCGCGCTCATGCTGTCCAATCGATTCCAACAATTCAGCGGCGGATTCGTCGTCTAGTTCCTGCAATTCCGACTCGATCTTGGCATCGAGGAACACCGCGTCGGCGGGAGCGACTAGCGCGCGTAACTCAGTGATCCTTGCCTCGTCTCCGAGCACCGACTCGTCGGCGTTGAATACGTAGAGAAAAGGCTTTGTGGTCAAGAGGTTCAGCTCGCGCAGCAGTGCGCTGTCTACCTTGGCGCCCGCAGCGAACAACGTGGTGCCGTCGTTGAGGAACGTCTGTGCAGCAACGGCCGCCTCGTGAACAGCCTTGCGGTCCTTGTTATTGCGGGCCTCCTTCTCCAGCCGCGGCACCGCCTTCTCCAGGGTCTGCATATCGGCCAGGATCAGTTCGGTCTCGATGACCTCGATATCGGACCTGGGATCGACCTTGCCGTCGACGTGGACGACGTCATCGTCGGCGAAGACCCGGACCACCTGGCAGATGGCGTCACACTCGCGAATGTTGGCCAGGAACTTGTTACCCAGGCCGGCACCCTCGGAGGCGCCTTTGACGATGCCGGCGATATCGACGAAGGTCACCGGCGCTGGAAGGATTCGCTCGGACCCGAACATCTCCGCCAGCCTGGCCAACCTGGCGTCGGGCAGTGGGACCACACCCTCATTTGGCTCGATCGTCGCGAACGGGTAGTTGGCCGCCAGCACGTTATTGCGTGTCAGTGCGTTGAAAAGGGTCGATTTACCGACGTTGGGCAGTCCGACGATTGCCAGGCTCAAGCTCACAGGGTCGAAGTCTAGGGCGCAGCGACACGGGAATTGGCACGACGGGCAGGAGCGCAGCGACACGGGGAATTTGCACGACGGGCAGGAGCGCAGCGACACGGGGAATTTGCACGACAGCCCACCCGCAGGTTCAGCCGGTACGGTCTAGGGGTGCCAGCCATGCGGACGATCGCTGCAGATCAGCGTTCCGCCCTACCCCACCGCGCGGGTGTGCCGTCGTGGGGAGCGGTGCTGATCGCCCTCACCGGGACGCTCGTTGGCCTGGCGATCGACGCGGCTTCGGGCAACGGGGAACTCGGCACTCCGTTCGCGACCTGCTTCGCCCTCGGCTGCATCGTGGCCGTGTTGGCGGTACGGCACTCGGGCATCTTCACCGCAGTGGTACAGCCGCCACTGCTCCTGTTCGTCGCGGTTCCGTTGGCCTACTTCCTCTTTCACAGTTCAGCATTCGGCGGGCTCAAGGACATCGCGATCAGCTGCGGTTATCCGCTGATCGAGCGCTTCCCCCTGATGCTCTTCACCTCCGCGGCGGTATTGCTGATCGGGATGACCCGTTGGTTCCTGGCGATGTCGCCGGCCGGCCAGCCGAGGAACGTTGAGGACGACGCAGCATCCCTGACTGCACGGCCCGGGTTGTTCGAGGGTTTGGGAGCGGCGCTGTCTGCGGTGTTCGCCCGTTCCGACGATGACGAATCGAAAGAATCGTCTCGCCCCCGGCACGGCACCGGCCGCCAATCTGCCACCCGCGGGCCACGTCCCGAACGTCGGCCCGAGGAGCCCGCGCGGACCCGCCGCCCCCGACCGCCACTCGAGGACATGGACGCGCCACCGCGACGTCGTCAGCCCACTAGGCGCCCGACCAAGGCCGCCCAGCCGCCGTTGGATCCGCCACGGCGTCGGCCGCGAGCAGTCCGCGATCCGGGTCGCACTCCCCCGCCGCCACGGCGCGAACCCCGGGATCGGCAAGACGCCCGCGACCAATACCCGCCACGGACGGCCCGTTCCGGTCGCTATGAGCCATACGAGGCCGAGCGCGGATATCCGCCGCGCGAGCAGTACCCGCCTTACGAGCCACAGCGCCGTCCGGCACCCGGGCCGTCATCGGGTACCCATCATCCGGTATCGCGGGTTCGCTACCGCGACTCCGCCCCGGCCAATGTCAACGACCCGGACCGCTTTCGGAACCGCTCCGGCCGCTAGCCCGTCACGACCGCGGCCGACGGATCTCACGCGGGAGAGCGAAAACCAGGGTCTCGTTGGCGGTGGTCACGGTTTGGACTGTGCCGTAACCGAATTCGGCCAAGCGCTCAAGAACACCGCGCACCAGGATCTCCGGCACGGAGGCGCCTGAGGTCACTCCGACGGTCGCCACGCCGTCAAGCCAATCCGGGTCGACATCCTCGGCATAGTCGACCAGGTGTGCGGCGTCCGCCCCAGCGCCCAGTGCTACCTCGACCAAGCGAACCGAGTTCGATGAGTTCCGCGAGCCCACGACAATCACCAGGTCACACTCCGGTGCCATCGCCTTGACCGCGACCTGCCGGTTCTGGGTTGCATAACAGATATCGTCGCTGGGCGGGTCCTGGAGCGTCGGAAACCGATCACGCAGGCGCGCAACAGTTTCCATGGTCTCGTCGACGCTCAGCGTCGTCTGTGACAACCAGATCACCTTGGTCTCATCGCGCACAGTGACGCGGTCGACTCCGTTGGGTCCGTCGACTAACTGCACATGGTCGGGCGCTTCTCCGGACGTACCGATAACCTCTTCGTGGCCCTCGTGACCGATCAGCAGAATGTCGTAGTCCTCGCGGGCGAATCGCTTGACCTCGTTGTGCACCTTGGTGACCAGTGGGCAGGTGGCGTCGATCACCTGAAGATTCCGGGCAGCGGCCGACTCATGCACCGTCGGTGCCACGCCGTGAGCCGAGAAGACCACGATGGCGCCTTCGGGGACTTCGTCGGCCTCGCCGACGAATACCGCTCCGGCTTCGGCAAGTGTGTCCACGACGTGGCGGTTGTGGACGATCTCGTGACGCACGTACACCGGAGCGCCGTGCTTCTCCAGTGCCCGTTCGACAGTCTCGACCGCGCGGTCGACGCCGGCGCAGTAACCCCTCGGCTCAGCCAGTAGGACGCGCTTGTCGCCGCGGTGGGCGGCTGGGCCGGCGGTACCGGGAATCCCCATGTTGACGGTTGGCGGCATGGATTCAGCCTACGTTCTCCCCCACGCGACGGCCCAGTCGTAGTCTGGTGCGCATGGCAATCGCACCGTACGGGGTCCGTCTGCTGGTCGGCGCCGCCGTAACCGCGGTCGAAGAGACCCTCAAGCTGCCCCAAACAATCGCTATGTACCCGATGACACTGGCCAGCAACGTCGCGCAGGCGGTGATGAAGATGCAGCAGGATCTGGCCGATCTCGTGATCAAGGGCGACTCGGCTCTGGAGGGCTTTTTCCCGCCCAAGGACGAGCAACCCGAGTGGGCGACATTCGACGAGGATCTCACTGGCGCCGAGGCTCCGCGGACCGGCAACGGCGAACGAAGGACCGAGGGCCGCTTTGCGTTGTATTCCGTGAGCGACGACCCGGCCCCTGAACGCACGGTCCCGCCCGTCGCCAAACCCAAGCCCGTCAGGGTCGCTAAGACCGCAAAGAAAGCTCCACCCAAGGCCACCAACGGAACAGCGACGGCACCCAAAACATCGGGCCGAGCCGCGGCAGCCGTGGCCGCGGCAGAACAACCGCCCATCGCGACGGAACTGGATTATGAGTCGCTGACCCTGGCCCAACTCAGAGCCCGCCTGCCCTCGCTCAGCATCACCGATCTGCGGGCACTGCTGGCCTACGAGGAGGCGGCCAAAGCCCGTGCCCCGTTCCAGACCCTGCTGGCCAACAGGATCACCCGCGCGACCGCCAAGTGACCACTGGGCCGGGCAGCACTCCGGGTAGTTCTGCGGAGAATCCGTTTCCGGTTCGCGCGGTGGCGACTCGGGTGCAGACCTGGATCGACAGACTCGGAGCAGTCTGGGTCGAGGGGCAACTCACTGAGATCAAGGTTCGCAGTTCGACGGCGTACATGGTGCTGCGTGACCCGGCAGCCGACATGTCGCTGAGTGTCAACTGCAGCAGTGCTCTGGTGGCATCCGCCCCGGTAAAACTGGTCGAGGGCACCCAGGTGGTGGTACGCGGCAAGCCGCAATTCAATACCCGGCGCGGCTCATTCACGTTGCGGCTCAGCGATATTCGCGCAGTCGGACTCGGCGAACTATTAGCCCGCATCGCCCGGCTACGTCAGCTACTCGACGCGGAGGGACTCTTCGATCAACGACTCAAAAGGCCGCTGCCCTTCCTGCCGAACATGATCGGCCTGATCACCGGACGGGCCGGAGCAGCCGAGCACGACGTGACGACTGTGGCAGCCACCCGCTGGCCCGCGGTGCGCTTCGCGATCCGCAATACTGCCGTACAGGGCACGTCGGCGGTGGCGCAGATCGTCGAGGCGTTGCGGGCCCTGGATGCCGACCCGGAGGTCGACGTCATCGTGATCGCCCGTGGTGGCGGCAGTGTCGAGGACCTGCTGCCATTCTCTGATGAGACCCTGTGCCGGGCGATCGCGGCCTGCCGGACGCCGGTGGTCAGCGCGATCGGGCACGAACCGGACAATCCGCTGTGCGATCTGGTCGCCGACGTGCGCGCGGCGACTCCGACCGATGCCGCCAAGAAGGTGGTGCCCGACGCGGTGGCCGAACTGCAACTGGTTTCCCAGTTGCGCCACCGCGGCGCACAGGCGTTGCGTAACTGGGTCGCCCGAGAGCGGCATACGTTGACGCACCTGCGAAGTCGGCCGGTTCTGGCCGATCCCATGCGGTTGGTCACCGATCGTGTCACCGAGACGCTTCGAGCCCGCGAGGTGGCGCGACGCGATGTCAAACGCATGGTGGCCGCCGAGTCCGACCGCATCGGACACCTGGGCGCGCGACTGGCGACATTGGGACCGGCGGCCACCTTGGCGCGTGGGTACGCCGTCGTGCAATGCATCGACGGGTCGACGTCGGCGTCGGTGCTGCGTTCGGTGGCCGATGCCCCGGTCGGCACCGAACTGCGGATCAGGCTCTCCGACGGCGCGATGGGCGCCGTCAGCGCCGGGCGGGAGGATGGAACCCCATGAGCGACAAGCAGGAAAACCCGCAGCCGGTCACAGACCTCGGCTACGAACAATGCCGAGACGAACTGATCGAAGTGGTCCGAGTCCTCGAGCAGGGCGGCCTGGATCTGGACGCGTCGCTGACACTCTGGGAGCGCGGCGAGGAACTGGCCAGGCGTTGCCAGCAGCATCTAGCCGGAGCCCAAGCCCGGATCGAGGCCGCCCTGGAAGCGTCGGAGACCGACGGGGACTGAGCGACTAGCCCGCAGGTAGGCGGTCCAACCACCACACCACCGCCATATGTGGCACGGTCAGCGCGAGCAGCAGTCGCAACACCTCAGCCAAGACCCTCGCCGGGTCCGGTGCGGTGACCGTGAACCAGGCCAGGGCGATGATCACCACCAGTGCGGCGACGGACATCGGGGCGGCGAGTCCGGCCAATCGCCGCAGCGCCGCGCGTGGGCGCCCCTGCGCCAACAGAACTGAGCAGCCGGGTTCCTCTGCAAGCATCCGTGCCGCATGGCGCAACGCGTGCCAGCCGCCGAACCAGGCGGCGAAAGCCACGAGGGGTTGGACCAGCATTCCCAAGGCGCCGATCAGAACGATGTCGAGCGCGGCGCCGGTGCGGCCTGCCAGCAGGGAAGCGACCACCGCAATCATTGCCGCAACCAGCCAGATCAGTAGGACAGCGGTCCGGACCGGCGCAGCCCCGATCAAATGGGCCAACCCAGGCGAGACCGCGGTTGCCACATCGCTGAACTGACCGCCCGACCGAGCCAGGGGCAGCAGCAGAGCTCCGGAGCCAGCGACCACAATTGCCGCAGCGGTGATTCGAGACGGCCGCCACCCGGAAAGTTCCCGGGTGACAACGAGTTCACCCAACCCGAAGTGCAGCGCGCTGAGGGCGACGACCGCGAGCAGTGCTACCGGGCCGCCCCATCTGAGAAGCGACCAGGCCACCGCGGCCAGTCCGGCATAGGCGAGCACAACCGGGGCGATCCGACGGCCGGCCAGTCGCATTGCCATCAGATGGTCGACGCCACCGTGCGGGAGTCCCGCTAGGAACCCCAGCCCGGCAATGACGAGCGCCGACGAAGGCGACAGCGTGGGCAGGCCGAGTAGCCGACCGCCTGCCAAAAGTATGACGCCGATCACGAGCCGGCGCGACCAATCGGCCGCGGTGCCGAGCGCGTCGGCCCGAGCGGAATGAATTCGTCCGCTCGCGGCGACCGCCTGTCGATTCATATCGGGCACGACTGTCGCCTCCACGATTCATCGCTGGGAAATTCCTTGCCCCCCAACACGGTTCACAGTTCACACCGCGAAATCCGGGCGGGCCTGGGTAGCATCTCAGGTTAACAGCACCCGACAACATCACGAACGACATCCGTCGGGCAAGATGAGACATCGACAGCCTGCCCGGTATGCCGCCCGGCGGGAGACGTTACGCAGCGGGTGTGGCGATGTTGAATAGTCCGGAGGACGGCATGATGGCCCAGCGAGAAACCGTAAGTCCACCGCGCACCAAGCCATCCCGAGTTGCCGTCGTGATCGGCGGCGCCTCCGGGATCGGGTGGGCCACCGCACAGGTACTAGCCGACGAGGGCTGCCGGGTAACGATCGCTGACCGCAATACCGACGGGGCAGCCGTACGTTCGGCCGAACTCGGCGAACCGCATACCTGGGCGGCGGTCGAAGTCACCGACGAGGAGAGTGTCGCGGGGCTTTTCGATGATGTCGTCGCCCGCGAGGGCGGCCTGGACGTGGTGGTCAACTGTGCCGGATTCAGCGGGTTCGGGCTGATCACCGAACTCGATGCCGAACAGTTCCGCTCGGTGGTCGACGTCTGCCTCACCGGCGGATTCCTGGTGATCAAGCACGCCGGCCGGCACTTCTCCGCCGGCGCGGCACTGGTCTCGCTCACCTCGCTCAATGCCCGCCAGCCGGCGATCGGTATGAGTGCGTACTGCGCGGCCAAGGCCGGGCTGTCAATGCTGACCCAGGTCGCCGCATTGGAACTCGGCCCGCGCGGAGTGCGGGTGAATGCCGTCGCACCCGGGTTCGTGCACACCCCGCTAACCGAGGGCGCGACACTCATTCCGGGTGTTCTAGACGAGTACGTCGAGAACACCGCCTTGGGCCGGGCCGGCACCCCGGAGGAGGTCGCCGCAGCGGTGGCGTTTCTTTGCTCGTCACAGTCATCGTGGCTCACCGGCGAGGTCCTCGACCTCAATGGCGGAGCACATCTCAAGCGCTACCCCAACATCCACGAACACCTGACCAAGCTGATGGGCCAATAACGTGAAGACCGAGTTCACCCCCAGCCAGAAGCGCGCACTCGCCGTCGTGACGGGGATAGCCCTACTCGCCGGTGCCTACTTCCTGCGTCGCTATTTCATGTTGATCATGATCGCGGCCGTCGTGGCCTACCTGTTCGCACCCCTGTACAACCGCCTACGCGCCAAGACCAACGGGGGGCTGGCAACGACGCTGACCGTATTCGCAGCCCTGGGCACCGTCGTCATCCCGGTCATTGGGGTGGTCTCCCTGGCGACCATTCAGGTTTCGCGCATGCTGATCGGTGCGTCGGAATGGGCCAAGACAGCAGATCTGAACGCGCTCGGCAACAAGGCCATCACTACGGTCAATCAGCTGCTGGGCAAGCTGCCGTTCCAAACCCCCACGATCACCCTCGATTCGCTGCGCAGCAATCTTGGCAAAGTGGCCCAGACCATCGGTGAGTGGTTACTGCACACGCTCAGCGGTGCCGCGGGCGGCGCGATAGGACTCATAACCTCGGCCATTATCTTCCTCTACGTTTTAATCTCGCTGCTGGTCAATAAGACAGAGTTGATCACCTTGATCCGTCGGATGAACCCCCTCGGCGAGGAAGCCACCGATCTGTATCTGGCGAAGATGGGCGCCATGGTGAAGGGAACGGTCAAGGGCCAGTTCATCATTGCGCTCATCCAAGGCATACTCGGCGCGGCATCAATCTACATCGCCGGCTTCCATGACGCTTTCTTCGTCTTCGCAGTACTACTGATCGCTCTATCCGTCATCCCACTCGGCAGCGGGATAGTGACCATTCCGTTCGGCATCGGAATGATGCTGTTCGGCAACATCGCCGGCGGTCTGTTCGTCGTGCTGTTCCACCTCATCGCCATCACCAATGTCGACAACTTCCTCAGGCCGATCCTGGTTCCGCGCGAGGCGCGCCTAGACCCCGCGCTGATGCTGCTGTCGGTGTTCTCCGGGATCGCCATGTTCGGCTTCTTCGGCATTATTCTTGGCCCGGTATTGATGATCGTGATCGTCACCACCATCGCGGTTTATCTGCAGGTCTACCGGGGCGTCGATATGAACGACGATGAGGCAGCGGCCGAAGAAAAGAAACACCGACGATTGTTCAGACGTAAGAGGAAACTTGCCTCAGTGCCCGCGGTGGAATCAGCGGTCATCGATCCGGTCGTCCCCGAGCTCGGGCCTAACCCAACCGCTCTTTGAGGAACTCCACCACTCGCTTGCGGGCCTCATAGGCTGGCTGGCCGGGCTTCTCGCGTACTTCCAGAGTGAGCACCGAGTGGGCCATCCGGCCGAACCCGCCCTGGTTGCCCTTGGATGAGTCAAGTTCGATCACCTCGAACGCGTCGCCCAACCGGTCCTTGAGGGTCTGGAACCGCTCGGCCGGCACCAACGGGTCGCCGCTGAACCGCAGGCCCAGAGCGCACAGGCCTTCATCGGCGGCGCGCTTCTCGATGATCTTGAGTTCGGCCTCGGTGACACCGGAATCGGCACGCTGTCGGGGTGTCAGTGGCATGGGCAGCGAGGGCTGACTCAGCACCGGCGCCAGCACGCTGTCGTCGACGGCTGCAGCCAGCGCGAATCCGCCCGAGAAGCACTGACCGATCACGCCGACGCCGCGGCCGGGGGTCTTGGCGTTGAGGTCACGGGCCAGCGCGCGAAGATAGTGGGTGATCGGCCGATCCTTGTTGGTCGCGAAGGCGGCGAACTCCTTTGCGACGCAACCGCGCACAATCACGCCGACCGCACCAGCGCGGACAGCCGGGGCCCCGGGCGTACCGTATAGCGACGGGATCACAACCGTAAAGCCGTTGTCCACCAGGTAGTTTCCCAGTGCGAGCACTCCGGGGTGTGCGCCGGGCATCTCGGGGATAAGCACCACGCCGGGGCCGGCACCCTTGCGCAAGACGTCATAGGTGAATCCGGCGGCGCTGAACGGCTCACGTGCCCAGCCGGAAAGGTCTGCCTCTGGTGCGGTCATGACGGAGTCCTATCGTTTCGCGGTAAGCGGTGTTTGAGTTTGGGTTGCGATCGCCAGAGTACGGAAGTCCTCGTCGGTTCCCGCCCCGGTGATCGCCAGTTGCGTCGCTCCGGCAGGCCCGTCGAGCCTGGTGGTCCACACCGGTTCGGCTCCCTCACCGCCTTGGTAGACAACCCATTTCACGCCTCTGATGTCCTGCGTGCCGGCGGGATAGAGGGAATCGTGAATCGACTGAACCAGTGCGGTCTCGTCTGCGTTGCTCTGAGTGAGGCTGACAAACATCTTCGAGGGTGCGATGTAGCCCACCCGGGTGAGCACCGCACGCTGGCGCTCCGCGGTAGGCGAATCGGTTCGCCCGGCCTCGATGCCGGCACGGGTGCCAGAGTTGGCCTGCCACCCCGCCGGCAGGTTCGGCAACCGGATCGGGAACTTCAACGCATCGGCATCCGCCTGCAGTGCGGCTGCGGCGTCGTACGTCGGGGCCATGCCGTCGGTCGGTCCGGTGGGTCGAAACGAACACATCCCCACCAAGCCGGCCAGCACAATGCAGGCCACCACTAGCGGTGCAAGCGACCAGAACATATCGCGGCCATCCTGCAGCAGCCTCGGCTTGGCGGGTTTGGGAGCCGGAAGGCCGGCGACATCGGGTTTGGGAGCCGGAAGGCCGGCGACATCCGGTTGGGGAGCCGGAAGGCCGGCGACATCCGGTTGGGGAGCCGGAAGGCCGGCGACATCCGGTTGGGGAGCCGGAAGGCCGGCGACATCGGGTTTGGCGGTCGGATGTGCGACCTCTGGCTCCTCGTCCGGCGGGCTCGTCACGACAGTCAGTATCCCAGGTCTGGACGGATGGCCCGGCTCTGGGACAATCTGCGCATGCCTGACGCGCGCCGACCTGAAGCACCCGACCGCAACCTTGCCCTGGAACTGGTTCGGGTCACCGAGGCTGGCGCCATGGCCGCCGGCCGATGGGTCGGCCGAGGCGACAAAGAAGGTGGTGACGGTGCAGCCGTCGACGCCATGCGCCAACTGGTGAACACGGTGTCGATGCGCGGGGTCGTGGTGATCGGCGAGGGCGAGAAAGACAACGCCCCGATGCTCTACAACGGAGAGGAAGTCGGAAACGGAGACGGACCCGACTGCGATTTCGCCGTCGACCCCGTCGACGGCACCACCCTGATGAGCAAGGGCATGCCCAATGCGATCTCAGTGCTCGCGGTGGCTGAACGCGGAGCGATGTTCGACCCGTCGGCAGTGTTCTACATGAACAAGATTGCCGTCGGTCCCGATGTCGTAGGCGTCATCGATATCACCGCACCCATCGGCGAAAATATCCGGCGCGTCGCGACGGCAAAGAACTCTTCGGTCGCCGACCTCACGGTCTGCATCCTGGACCGGCCACGCCACCAAAAGCTGATCGCCGATGTGCGCGACGCCGGCGCACGGATCCGGCTGATCACCGACGGGGACGTCGCCGGCGCGATCTCGGCCTGCCGACCCGACTCGGGCACCGACATCATGGCAGGCATCGGTGGCACACCCGAGGGCATCATCACCGCTGCAGCCATCCGCTGCATGGGTGGGGAGATCCAGGCGCAGCTTGCACCCACCGACGAGATCGAACGGCAGAAGGCCCTCGACCGCGGTCATGATCTGAGCCGGGTGCTGGGAACCGAGGACCTGGTCTCCGGCGAAAACGTCTTCTTCTGCGCGACTGGAGTCACCGACGGCGACCTACTCAAAGGGGTCCGCTTCTTTGGCGGCGGCTGCACGACGCAGTCGATCGTCATGCGGTCCAAGTCCGGCACGGTCCGGACCATCGAGTCCTACCACCGGTTGTCAAAGCTCAACGAGTACTCCGCGGTGGATTTCACCGGGGACACCTCGGCGGCCCACCCCCTCCCCTAGTTTCCAGAAAGGTTTTCGATGACCAACGACGGCGAGTACCGGATCGAGCACGACACCATGGGCGAGGTCCGGGTTCCGGCCAAGGCTCTGTGGCGGGCGCAGACCCAGAGGGCCGTGGAGAACTTCCCGATCTCCTTCCGCGGGCTGGATCGTAACCAGATCCGGGCGATGGCACTGTTGAAGGCCGCGTGCGCCCAGGTCAACAAGGACCTCGGAAAGCTTCCCGCCGACAAGGCCGACGCGATCATCGCCGCCGCAAACGAGATCGCCGACGGCAGCCACGACGACCAGTTCCCCATCGACGTGTTCCAGACCGGCTCGGGAACCAGTTCCAACATGAACGCCAATGAGGTGATTGCCTCAATCTGCGACCGCAACGGCGTGATGGTGCACCCCAACGACGACGTCAACATGTCACAGTCCTCCAATGACACATTTCCAACCTCAACTCACATCGCCGCTACTGAAGCCGCTGTGCGCCAACTCATTCCAGCACTTGAGGTACTGCACGAATCCCTGACCGGTAAGGCTCGCCAATGGCGCTTGGTCGTCAAGAGCGGGCGAACCCACCTGATGGATGCCGTGCCGGTCACCCTCGGTCAGGAGTTCGGCGGCTATGCACGTCAGATCGAGGCCGGTATCGAGCGAGTCAAGGCCACGCTGCCGCGCCTCGGTGAACTCGCCATCGGCGGCACAGCCGTCGGCACCGGTCTCAACGCCCCCGACGGGTTCGGCGCCAAGGTGGTCGATGTTCTGGTCGCCCAGACCGGGCTGGCCGAGTTACGGACGGCCAGGGACTCTTTCGAGGCTCAGGCCGCCCGCGATGGACTGGTGGAGGCATCTGGTGCACTCAAGACCATCGCGGTGTCGCTGACCAAGATCGCCAATGACGTCCGCTGGATGGGATCTGGTCCGCTGACTGGCCTCGGCGAACTGCATCTTCCCGATCTGCAGCCGGGCTCCTCGATCATGCCGGGCAAAGTCAACCCGGTGATCCCCGAGGCGGTCACCCAGGTGGCCGCACAGGTGATCGGCAACGATGCGGCGATCACCGTCGGCGGCCTATCAGGTGCGTTCGAGCTCAACGTCTACATCCCGATGATGGCGCGCAACCTGCTCGAGTCGTTCACTCTGCTAGCCAACGTCTCGAAGTTGTTCGCGGGCAAGTGTATTGACGGCCTGGTAGCTGATGAGGCGCGGCTGCGCAGATTGGCCGAGTCCTCGCCGTCAATCGTGACACCGTTAAACTCGACTATCGGCTACGAGGAGGCTGCGGCGGTGGCCAAGGAGGCCCTCAAGGAGCACAAGACAATTCGGCAGACGGTGATCGACCGCGGCCTGATCGGCGATAAGCTCTCCGAAGCCGAACTCGATAAGCGACTCGATGTCTTGGCGATGGCCAAGGTGCGCGACGGCGGCTAGCGCATGGCCGCGGCCGATCGGTAGCCGCGGATACCCAGTGGCGCGGTGATGCTGTGCAGCAACAAGCTGAGCGTGACGGTGACGACGACGACCTGGCTGATCAGGTCGACGTGTTCGATCTCACCGCGTTCAATGACCAGCAGGCCGAGAACCACGGTGCCGATGCCGCGCGGCGCGAACCAAGCGATGAACCCGCGGCTGTAAGCCGGCAGATCACTGCCGGTCAGCGCGATCAATACCGAGACGATCCGAACCACCGACAGCGCCAGCACTGCGAACAGCACCACTCGCCAGCTTGCGTGTCGCCAGCCATCGATCGCGGCGAACGCGCCGAACATGGCGAAGACCAACAACTCCAGCAGTCGGGCCGTCGCATCCGACACCTGTGTGGGCACCTGAGCGTTGCTGCGTTTGGCAACCAGTGCGAAGGCAAGCCCGCCGGTAAAGGCGGCGACAAAACCACTGGCCTGCAGGCGCTCTCCGATTTCAAAACAACTCAGCGCGATCGCCAGCGTGGCCAGCTGGGCCCAGATGTCACTCATCCAACCGCGACGATAAGACCAAGCGATGGCTGCACCGCCCAGCAGTCCGGCCACCATGCCGATGATCAACGACAGCACCTCGGTACGGACGATGAACCAACCCCAGTGCCCGGGTTGGGGATCGGTCTTCGCGGAGGCCAGCGCCAGAGCAGCGAGCAATGCGGCCAGCGCAAAACCGTCGTACAGCCCGCTCTCGACTGACAATGCGCGACGGACCTGCTCGGGAATCCGCCGATCCTCGGTCAGTGCGTCGATCAGAGCGACCTCGGCGGGTGCGACGATCACAGCCAGACACACCGCTTCCCACCACGGCAGTACGGGCAGGACCACCGCGGCGGTCAGCGCCCCGAGGATCAGACTCAGTGGTATCCCGATGATCAGCAACCGGAAGGTGATGAGGCCGCGTCGGAGCACACGACCCAGGTCAAGTTTCGCCGCCTGATCGAAAAGGATGACCGTGAGTGCCAGTTGGGCGAGAACCGTATAGCCCTCGGTACCGGCGCCGGCCTCAAGAAGGTCAAAACCGAAGGGCCCCAGCGCCATTCCCAGCAAGACGAAGATCAGCGCGGGCGCTAGATACCACTTCTTGACCAGACCGGACACTATGGCGTAGCCGACCACCAGTAGCGTCAGGACCAATGCGGTCCCGCTATGCACCGCCATCCCCGCAGTTCCGACTAGACACCGTTGGTGGGCCCACCGGAGTTGGCGCCCGGGATGTCGGTGATCGGGAAGTTCGGCATCGGAGTCGGCGACGGCGTGGCCGGCAGCGTGGGGATCTCGTCGGCCGGAACGTCGTGCAGCGCGTTGGCCGGCGGCCCATTCTCGCGGCCACCGTAGACGCTGCCGGGCGCGCGGTCGCCCAGCAGTTGACTGACGGTGACCAGGTGGTAGCCGTTGGACTTCAGCACCGGAATGAACTGATAGACCACATCAACGGTGGACGAGTAGGTGTCGTGGAACAGCACCACCGAACCGGGTCTGATCTGTGTCATCAGCATGTAGCGGGTCGCGGCGGTATCGGAATCGTTGATCCAGTCGAATGGGATGACATCCCAGAGGATTCCGGCTTGACCCTGACTGGCCGCAACGGAGTTCACGGCGTCATCGGTCAGCCCGCCCGGCGGGCGCCACAGTGTCGGAACCTTGCCGGTCGCCGCCGCGATCGCGTCATTGGCCCTGGTGAACTGCGCGAGCACATCGGCGGCCGGGATGGTCGTCATATTGGGGTGTTCCCAGGTGTGATTGCCGATCTCCATGCCGGCCTCGGCGACCCGCTTGGCAGCGGTGGGGTCGGCGGCAACCTTGTTTCCGATCATGAAGAAGGTGGCCTTCGCACCGGCGTCGTTCAACACCTTCAGCAGTCGGTCGGTGAACGGGGTCGGGCCGTCGTCGAAAGTCAGCGCGACGCATTTATCCACCGAACAGTCAACGGGCTTCGCCTCGGCAGAATCGGCCGACTGGCCACAACCGGCAATTACCAGCGCAACGAGACCCAACCAGAGCGGTCGACGCAGCACGGCGCTAGCTTACCCGGGGAGTCATGGCAAGGCGTCGGGCGTGATCTCCTCGAGCATCTCGGTGACCAGGGCCGCGATTGGCGAACGCTCGCTGCGCATCAGCGTGATGTGCCCGAACAAGGGGTGGCCCTTGAGCTTTTCGATGACAGCGGCAACGCCGTCGTGGCGGCCGACACGCAGATTGTCGCGCTGGGCGACATCGTGGGTCAGCACGACTCGTGACCCCGCACCCAATCGAGACAGCACCGTCAGCAAGACGTTGCGCTCCAACGACTGCGCCTCGTCGACGATGACGAACGAGTCGTGCAGGGAGCGGCCGCGGATATGGGTCAGCGGCAGCACCTCGAGCATGCCGCGGGAGAGCACCTCTTCGAGGACCGCCGGGCTGGCCAGGCCCTCCAGGGTGTCAAACACCGCCTGTGCCCAGGGGCCCATCTTGTCGCTCTCGCTGCCGGGGAGGTAGCCCAACTCTTGGCCGCCCACGGCGTACAACGGACGGAACACGACGACCTTGCGCTGGCTGCGCCGTTCGAGAACCGCTTCCAGGCCGGCGCACAGCGCCAGGGCCGACTTGCCGGTGCCGGCTTTGCCGCCGAGGGAGACGATTCCGACCGACTCGTCGAGCAGCAAGTCCAGGGCGACCCGTTGTTCCGCCGAGCGGCCCCGAAGTCCGAACACCTCGCGGTCGCCGCGGACCACTTGGACGCGCTTGTCCGCGTTCACCCGGCCCAGTGCGTGCGACGTGCCACCGAGCAACCGAACTCCGGTGTGGCAGGGCAGGTTTCGCGCGTCAGCCAGATCGATCTCACCCTCGGTGAAGAGCAGGTCGATCTCCTCGGACGCCACCTCGAGTTCGGTCATGCCGGTCCAGCCGGAGGTGATCACGTCCTGTGCGTGGTACTCGTCGGCTGCCAGGCCGACGGCTCCGGCTTTGACCCGGAGCGGAATGTCCTTGCTCACCAACGTGACTCGCTTGCCTTCGGCGGCGAGATTGGCGGCGCAGGTCAGAATCCGCGCGTCGTTGGTGTCGGTGCGAAAGCCCGCCGGCAGTACCGTCGGGTCGCTGTGATTCAGCTCGACATGCAGCGTGCCGCCCTGGGTGCCGATCGGGATGGCTTGATCGAGCCGGCCATGCTTGAGCCGCAGATCATCGAAGAGCCGCAGTGCCTGGCGGGCAAACCAGCCGAGTTCATGGTGGTGGCGCTTAGCCTCTAGTTCGCTGATCACCACCAGCGGTACGACCACCTCATGTTCGGCGAACCGCGTACACGCCCAGGGGTCGGATAACAGGACTGAAGTGTCGAGCACATACGTCCTGATAGGCGGGTGCGGATCGGTCACAGGCGCTCCTCTGGACTCGCTGGCTAACGAATCCGACGCTACCCCGATGCGCCCCGGCGTGTTTGTGCGGCGCGCCGCTAGTGGGTTACGCGCGGACGAATTTCTTGAGACGCGCGTCGTCGGACAAACCCCAGGCGGCGATGCTGTCGGAGATCACCGCCAACGTGGTTTTCCGGTCAAAAATGCCGGCCTCGGCGATCACGTGCAGCTTGTCCGCGTACTCGAGGATATCGCCGCCAACCACCCCGAGCCCGTTTGCGCGGCGAACGATGGCGCCGGCGGTCTCATCGGGATGGTGCACCAGGCAGTGGGAGACCAATTCATGGAAAAACGCTTCGTGTCGTTCCTCATCGGCCGCGATTCGGCCCACGAGCCGCTTGAGCGCAGGCTCGGTGATCTTGGCCTCGAGGTTGCGCAGGAACACCGCGTGCGCGCGCTCGTAGAGCGCCATGAACACCAGCGTCTCGATCTGGGTGTAGGTATCGGCGCGGTAGCCACGCATCACGTGGGCGAGCCGGACGTCTTCATCGGCGGTTGGGTCGAAGTTGCGTGTCACGACCATGTACTCGCGGATCGCGATGGCGTGCAGGTTCTCCTCCGCGGTCCAGCGACCCAGCCAGCGCCCCCACGCGTCGGCCAGGATGAAGTGTTCGACGAGTTCACGGTGGTACCCGGCGAGGTTGTCCTTGGTGATAAGCATGACCTCAAGAGCGTCGACGACCTCGTGGGGCAGGGTGACCTGGGATGGAGACCAGTCCTGGCCACCCAGGAAGGCGAAGTTGCGGCCCTGGTCGAACGGGACATAGTCGTGGGCGTACCATTCGTCCGCGGTCTCGATGTGACGGGTCAGGTTGTCGGCGACAACCGGCTCCAGTTCGAGGGTCAGCGCGTTAGCGACAGGTAGCAGTGACATGCGGTAACTGTAACCGAAGTTAACGGATGCTTAAAAGTCGCCGGAACCCCGGCGATTCCCGGTATTACAAGGTCAGGCCTGGGTACAGCGGGTTGGCGTGGAGCAGTTCCGCCGCCGCCGCCCGCACCCAGTCCGCCGTGCTGTCCACCAGGAAATATTTGGCCTTGGACGTACCCTCCGGCTTGGTGTTGGTCAACACCTCGACGACCAGCTCGGCGACCCGATCAAACTCGGCCGGCCCGAAACCCCGGGTCGTCAGCGCAGGCGTACCGAACCGAATACCGCTGGTGTACCAGGCACCGTTGGGGTCCGCCGGGATTGAGTTGCGGTTGGTGACGATGCCCGCATCCAGTAGGGCGGACTCAGCCTGACGGCCGGTCAGTCCGAACGACTGAACATCCAGTAGCACGATGTGGTTATCGGTACCACCGGTGACCAGGGTCGCGCCGCGACGCATTAATCCGTCGGCGAACACCTTGGCGTTATCGGCCACCCGCTGGGCGTAAGCCCGGAACGACTGCTGGCGGGCCTCTGCAAACGCCACCGCCTTGGCCGCGATGACATGCTCGAGGGGACCGCCGAGAACCATCGGGCAGCCCTTGTCGACGGCGTCGGAGTATTCGGCGGTCGCCAGCACGAGGCCGCCCCGAGGTCCACGAAGCGATTTATGCGTGGTGGATGTGACGACATGGGCGTGTGGCACCGGATCCTCGTCCCCGGTGAACACCTTGCCCGCCACCAGGCCGGAGAAGTGAGACATATCCACCATCAGGGTGGCGCCGACCTCGTCGGCAATCTCGCGCATGGTGGCGAAATTCACCCGGCGCGGGTACGCCGAGTAACCGGCGACCAGAATCAGCGGCTTGAACTCGCGGGCGGCGGCGGCCACCGCGTCGTAGTCGAGCAACCCGGTCGACGGGTCGGTGCCGTAGCTGCGCTGGTGGAACATCTTGCCGGAGATGTTCGGACGGAACCCGTGGGTCAAATGCCCGCCGGCATCCAGCGACATTCCCATCAACCGCTGGCTGCCGAGTTTGGCGCGCAGCCGTTCCCACTCCGCCTCGGACAGGTCATTGACGTTCTTCACCCCAACCTCGGTCAGGGCGGGGGCCTCGATCCGGGTGCCCAGGATGGCCCAGAAGGCGACCAGGTTCGCATCGATACCCGAGTGCGGCTGAACGTAGGCGTACGGGGCACCGAAAAGTTCGCGAGCGTGCTCAGCGGCGATGGACTCGACCTCATCGACGTTTTGGCAGCCGGCGTAAAACCGGTGGCCGATGGTGCCCTCGGCATACTTGTCCGATAGCCAGGTGCCCGCAGTCAGCAACACGGCGGGCGAAGCATAGTTCTCGCTGGCGATGAGTTTGAGCGAATCACGTTGATCGGCAAGCTCTTTGCGGGTGGCCGCCGCGATCCGCGGCTCGACGGACTCGATGACACTCAATGCCGCCCGGTAGGCCTCGCCTGCGGTGGCGGCATAGTCGGCTCCGGGGGCAGCGGTGGCTGACACGATGGCGTCGGTGGTCATGCCGCGAATCTTAGTCGCCGCGGCCGGTCTTGGTCATCAGCGGCTCCCGACACCGGTGCGTCGCACACCACCAACCCCAACAGTCCCAGTGGTGATCGGCCACGAGAAATCAAGCGGTCAGTTCGGCACGCAACGCCGACGGAATCAGCGGCTCGTCGAGCAACCGGCCGAACCGCTCAGTCGGGCCGACGGCCGCGGGCCGATCATCGAGCCAGGTTCGTAACAGGCGATAACCCTCCACGTAGGTGCTGGTGTACGCCCGCCACAGCGGCGAGGACAAAAACTTCAGCGACTGACGGGCGCGGGTGTCGTCGACCAATAGCCAACGCCGCAGGAACGCCACCACATCGTCGACGTCCCGATGCTCGTCATGCAGCATCAGCGCGGCATCCTGGCGGACCTCGGCCAGCGCCGCCCGCGCCTGCGAGAGCGCCACGGCGCGCTCCCCGTCGAACCGCAGGCCGAGGTCGGCGTAAATCTCCGCCGCCCAGGCGCCCCAGTCCGGGCCTACCGCCGCATGCAGGGCCAGATCGGCCAGCCCCTCAGCCATCAGGCACTGCGGAGTGTTCACCAGGAATATCGTCTGCTCGCCGTGGCCGAGACGGGCGACCAATCCAGCTTCCTTTCGGCAGTGCTCAGTGTGGTGGCCCGGGTAGGACTCATGCGCCACCAGGCTGGGAAGGTTGGACATCTGCTGCTTCAGATCGGCATTGATGGCCACCGTCGAGCGGTAGTCGCCCTCGTAGTAGTTGAATCCCGACCACGGCTTATCGGTCACCACCTCGTAGACCACTGTCTCGGTGTCGGGCAGCGGGTAGGTGGTCCGCACGACATCGCGCAGGGCACTGGAGAACGCGCGGACACAGTCCTCAAGACGCTCCGGCGGTATCTCGTCGGCCCGGCGGTCCGCCTCCATCCGTTCGACCAGCCCACCGGTGCCGCCGAGCACCTCGTCGATGCGGACATGCGCTTCGCGGTAGCGATCCGGATCTCCCCGGCTGATTTCCACATCGAAGTAGTGGCTCACTTCGTCGACGAATCCAATGTCCTCGCCGGCGAAGCGCCGACCGGCGCAGGCCAGGGCCCGCAGATGGGCGGCAATAAAGTCCGCGCGCTGATCGGTGAACCCCGCCGCGGGATCCGAGCTGCGGGGCACCCCGCGGAGTTCGGCCAGCAGTCGGTCAGCCTCCCGAGCCAGCCCGGACGGATCGGGCGCAGGTTCATCGGCCGCCTGCCGACGCAACCGGGGGTCTCCGGTGAAGGCGTCAACATAGCCTTCCTCGATGCGGTCGAACCGCAAGCCAAGCAACAGGTACTCGCGAATGAGGTGGTCGGGCTCCATGGCCTTCACGTTAACTGCAACACTTATCCCATGGCGCGGCTGAGCGAACCCAGCCCGTACGTGGAGTTCGACCGGGCTCAATGGCGAGCGCTGCGGATGTCGACTCCGCTCAAGCTCACCGAGGAAGAGTTGGTCGGGCTTCGCGGGCTCGGTGAACAGATCGACCTGTTGGAGGTCGAAGAGGTTTACCTACCGCTGGCGCGGCTGATCCACCTGCAGGTGGCCGCCCGGCAGGGCCTGTTCGCCGCAACCTCGGAGTTCCTCGGCGAACCCCGGCAGAACCCCGACCGGCCGGTGCCCTTCGTAATCGGTGTCGCCGGGAGCGTAGCGGTCGGAAAGTCGACAACCGCGCGCGTGCTGCAGGCACTGCTGTCCCGGTGGGAGGACCACCCCCGCGTTGACCTCGTGACCACCGACGGTTTCCTTTACGCCAATACCGAGCTAGCCCGGCGACACCTCATGCACCGCAAAGGATTTCCGGAAAGTTATGACCGGCGCGCACTGATGCGATTCGTGACATCGGTGAAGTCGGGATCAGATCAGGTGTGTGCGCCGGTGTATTCGCACTTGATCTACGACATCGTGGCCGACGACAAACACGTCGTCACCCACCCCGACATCCTCATACTCGAGGGACTCAACGTCCTACAGACGGGTACGCGCCTGATGGTCTCGGACCTGTTCGACTTCTCGGTGTACGTCGATGCCCGCATCGAGGACATCGAGCAGTGGTACGTCGAACGATTCCTGGCCATGCGTGCAGGCGCCTTCGCCGACCCGGCGTCGCATTTCCACCACTACTCCAGCCTGACAGATCAGCATGCAGAGTCGGCAGCCCGCGAGATCTGGCGAACCATCAACCGCCCCAACCTGATTGAGAACATTCTGCCGACACGTCCGCGGGCCACCCTGGTGCTACGCAAGGACGCCGATCATGCGATCAACCGGTTGCGGCTGCGCAAGCTGTAGCGTGCCTGGGCGCCTCAATAATTAAGCGCCGAAACGCCGATGCCGGCGGCTGTAATCGCGCAGCGCCCGCAGGAAGTCGACGCGGCGGAAGTCCGGCCAGTGTGCCTCGGTGAACCACATCTCCGAATATGCGCTCTGCCACAGTAGGAATCCGCTCAGCCGTTGCTCGCCGGACGTGCGGATCACCAGGTCCGGGTCGGGTTGGCCGGAGGTATAGAGGTTCTCCGAGATGCCGTCCACGGTGACAGCCTCGATGAGTTGCTCGGCGGTGGCACCGTTTGCGGCCTCCTTGCCCAGCAGTGCCCGGACCGCGTCGACGATCTCCTGGCGACCGCCGTAACCTACGGCGACGTTGACATGAAACCTGCCGCTGGCCCCGGCCGTCGAGTCCACCGCGTCACGCAGTCGGCGGGCCGGTTGGTCGCCGAGAAGCTCCAGATCGCCGACAGTGCGCACTGTCCACCGGTTGGCCGGGGCGCAGATCTGTTCGACCACCTCGGTGATGATCTCGATGAGGGCCGTCAGCTCATCGGCGTCGCGCCGCAGGTTCTCGGTCGAGAGCAGATAGACCGTCGCCATCTCGATGCCGGCTTCGTCGCACCACCGCAGCATCTCGGCGATCTTCGCGGCACCCATCCGGTAGCCATAGCTGACATCGTCGTAGCCGGCATCACGTGCCCAGCGCCGGTTACCGTCGCACAGCACCGCGATATGACGCGGAAGTGCGGATTTCGAGAGAGCGAGTTCCTGCCGCAACCGCATTTCGTAGAGCCGGTAGGCCGGCTCTTTGAGTCGCGGCGGAATGAGCTCCACGACAGCCCAGACTACTGTGGTCATGTGGAGGCAGTGGGGGCGCAGGCCCTCCCGGTGGTAACGGAGATCGCTATGACCACAGGGACCGAGGCCGAGGACTTTCCCGAAGCCGTCGTCGACGGGGTCGCCGAGTTCCTGGGTAAGCCGCGTGCCCGCGGCTGGATTCACGTGTATTCGGCGTTCATCGCGGCCGTAGCCGGCTCGGCTCTGGTCTCAGCGTCCTGGTCGGCCCAGTCCAACCGGGCCGGAATAGCCACTCTGATCTACACACTGACGTTGGTGGCGATGTTCGCGGTCAGCGGTGCCTACCACCGCGTGCGTTGGCGCTCGGCAACCGCCCACAAGTGGATGAAGCGACTCGACCACTCGATGATCTTCGTCTTCATCGCCGGCAGTTACACCCCGTTCGCCCTGCTGGCCCTACCCGAACACGACGGTTGGCTGCTGTTCTGGATCGTATGGGGCGGCGCATTGGCCGGGGTCGTGCTGAAGATGTTCTGGCCCTCGGCACCACGCTGGGTCGGGGTTCCGCTGTACCTGCTGCTGGGCTGGGTCGCGGTGTGGTTCATCGGGCCGATCATGAATGGCGCCGGCCTGGCGGCGGTGATTCTGTTGATCGTCGGCGGGGTGCTGTACAGCGTCGGTGGGGTGCTCTACGCACTCAAATGGCCCAACCCGTGGCCGACAACGTTCGGCCACCACGAATTCTTCCACGCCTGTACCGCGGTGGCGGCCATCTGCCACTACATCGCAATCTGGCTCGCGGTCTTCTGAGTTACGAAAGCGGCGTCACGTAGGCCGGTGACCAGTAGGCCTTCATCGAGGCGATCTTGCCGTCGGAGTTGAACACCATCACGTCGATCGGCTCGATACGCATCTTGCCTCCGTCACCACCAACGGTGATGGAAAACATGAACGCCGCCTCGTGGCCCGCCACCCGCAGGGCATGCAATTCCGTTGCGCGCGGGATGTTCTCGATGTTCTTGTAGAACCCGTGGATGGCCTGACGGCCGATGTGCACCTCGCCGCCGCCCACCGGATCCTCCACGGTGGCATCTTCGGCGTAAAGCGCCGCGATCTCATCGGCGGTCCCGGTGGCTACGAGTTCGAGATAGCGATTGACGGCATTGGTGATGTCTTCGACGCTGACCATGGCGCCACGCTACACGGGCACCCCGAGCGCCGCGGACAGTTCCGCTGCGGTTGTCACCGGCAGGTCGCATACCGTTCCGCGGCAGATGTAGGCAGCGTCGACCCCATGCACCCGGTCACGCCCGGCCAGCAGTGGCATCGAATCCACCGGACCGCCGACGACGATCGCCCCACCGGGCGCCAATCGGCGGGCTGCGGCCAGCAACTCCGAGACCTGACCGGAACAGGCGACCGCGACTTGAATCGGGCCCCGCACCGCGGCCTCAGCCACGGCCAACCAGTGTCCGGATCCACGCGGTGCCCGCGCCAGTAGCGGCGAGTGGGCCAGCAGTGTGGCGGCGGCGACCGCACGGTAGCGGCTGGCGCGGTCGGCATCGACGAGGTGCGCGACCGTGAGCAGTGCCTCGGCGATCGACGACGCCCCCGACGGAGTCGCCCCGTCCATCGGATCGGCGGGACGCACCATTAGTTCTTCGGCATCATCAGCGGTGTCGAACCACCTGCCGGGCCGGTCAGGATCGGTGAAGTGCTCCAGGGCCGTGTCGATCAGCCCGATGGCCGACGCCAGCCACGACTCATCGCCATCGTATTGGTAGAGCGTCAGCAGACCGGTGGCCAGCATCGCGTGATCCTCCAGGATCGCCACGCTGTCCCCGACCCGGCCCCCGAGACTCGCCCGGCGCAGTCGACCGTTGGCCAGATGCAGATCGAGGAGAGTTCGCGCGCACCGGCCCGCCGCCTCGGTCAGACCGCAGTCCCCCAGTGCGACGCCGGCCTCGACCAGTGCGGTGATCGCAAGACCGTTCCAGGCGGTGACGATTTTGTCGTCGCGCGGCGGCTGCGGACGTGAATGTCGCACCGCCAGCAACGTTGAGCGCACCCGCGCGAACCGGTCGGCCTGATCCGGCAGTGGATCGCTATCGGCGGGCAATTGCAGGACCGAGGTTCCGTGCTCAAACGTTCCGGCGTCGGTCACGCCGAAAACATCTGCGGCCCAACGTCCGTCGCCATCACCGAGTACATCGCGTAGCTGCCCGGGCGTCCACACATACGTGGATCCCTCCGATCCGGCGGCATCAGCGTCCAGCGATGAGGTGAACATCCCACCGTCGCCCAGATCGCCGACGATAAATGCCGCCGTCTCAGCAGTGATACGACGGGCCAGCGGGTCACCCGTGCGCCGAGCCCAGTGTGCGTACACCCGCAACAGCAGCGCGTTGTCGTAGAGCATCTTCTCGAAGTGCGGCACCACCCACTGCGCGTCGACGCTGTAGCGGGCGAATCCGCCGGCGAGTTGGTCGTAGATACCGCCGCGTGCCATCGCTGTGCAGGTGCGCCGCACCGTCTCGACCGGAGCCGCCGAACCGGTCCGCTCGGAGTTACGCAGCAGCGCTTCCAGCAGAGCCGAGGGCGGAAATTTCGGTGCCGGGCCGAAGCCGCCCCGGGTGGTGTCCTCATCGCGCAGTATCGACTCGACGGCCTGATCGCACAGCGCGGGCGCTACCTCGGGCCCGCCGCCGGGTAGTCCGGCGGCCATCCGGCGAAGTTCGCCCGTGATGTGATCGGAAGCCTGTTCGACCTCGCCGCGGCGCTCCCGCCAGGTTTCGGCCACCGCCCCGAGCAGTTGCAGGAACTGCGGTTTGGGGTAATAGGTTCCGCAGAAGAACGGCCGACCGTCCGGGGTGAGGAAACACGTCATCGGCCAACCACCGTGCCCGGTCAGGGCCACGGTGGCGTTCATGTACACCGCGTCTAGGTCGGGGCGTTCCTCCCGGTCGACCTTGATGCACACGAACTCGTTCATCGCCGTCGCCACCGACTCGTCTTCGAACGACTCGTGGGCCATAACGTGACACCAGTGACAGGCCGCGTATCCGATCGACAGCAGGATCGGCACGTCGCGACGGACCGCGTCGGCAAGCGCGTCGGCGCTCCACTGCTGCCAGTGCACCGGGTTGTCGGCGTGCTGGCGCAGATACGGACTGGTCGCCGCGGCGAGGGTGTTACCCACCGGGTTCATGCGGGTGCTCTGGGGTATCGGTATCGGCGGTCTCGATGCGTGCTCCGTCAGCCTCAGTTCGATCGTCGGTTGCGCCGTCGGCACTATCAAGTACGTCGAAGCTGGCCGGGATCTTTTTGAGGTGCCGGTTCATCGACCACACCAGAGCGAACACACCGAACAGCAGCAGCACCACGATGAGCAGACCGATCGGACTGGCCTTGCCGAAATCCGGTCCGGTCTTCGTAGGGCCGTCGGCCAGCAGTGCGGTCAGGGTTTCGGTGAGTCGAGAATTCGGGCTCACTCGAAAACCTCGATTCCGGCGAACAGATCGTCTTCGGGTAATTCTGCGGGTACCCGGGAGCGGGCCAACTCGAACTCCTCAGTCGGCCAGAGCCGATGTTGCCATTCCAATGGCGTCTCGAAAAACCACCCCGCCGGATCGATCTGGGTGGCGTGCGCCCGCAGCGCGTCATCGCGCCGGATGAAGTGTTCGGCGCAGCGCACCCGCGTGGTGACGCGGGTCGAGAGCGCGTCATGTTCGGGATCCCAGTTCTCCAGCCACCGCGCGAACGGCCCCTCGCGACCGTTTTTGGCGAACTCGTCCTGCAAGGTCTGCATACGCTGGCGGATGAATCCGTGGGTGTAATACAGCTTGGGCACCGCCCACGCCGGCCCGGCCTCCGGGTGGAGTTCATGGTTGGCGGCGGCCTCGAAGGCTGCGACCGAAACCTGATGGCAGCGAATGTGATCGGGGTGCGGATAACCGCCGTTCTCGTCGTAGGTCGTCATCACATGCGGCCGGAACTCACGAATCAGCCGCACCAGTCGGGCGACCGGTTCTTCCAGCGGTACCAGTGCGAAGCAGCCCTCCGGCAACGGCGGCGGCGGATCGCCTTCCGGCAGGCCGGAGTCGACGTATCCGAGCCAGCGGTGTTCAACACCGAGAATCTCGGCGGCCCTGGCCATCTCGTCACGCCGAACGTCGGCGATGCGCTCGCGCACATCGGGCAGGTCCAGTGCCGGGTTGAGGATGTCGCCGCGTTCGCCGCCGGTCAAGGTGACCACCAGAACGCGGTCGCCCTCGTCGGAATAACGCGCCATCGTCGCCGCACCCTTGCTGGACTCGTCGTCCGGGTGGGCGTGAACTGCCATCAACCGCCGTTCGGTCACATCTTTCCTCTACGTGATCTGCAACCACCCGTTACCGGGCGCCCATCGTCGTGGACCACAGATGTGGTGGTCCCCATAGTTGTTGTGGACCCATAGTTCCATCAGTGGCAGGGGTGCCCGCAATCCCGGTCACTATCGGCAGGCACACTGCACCCATGGCTGAGACGCCGGTGGCTTCGTCGCGGTACGGCCGGTCGCCCGTGACACCGGTAAAGCGGCGTCGGTTGACGATTGCACTGACCACGCTGGCTGTCGCGGCCGGAGTGGCCGTGGCGGCGACCGCCTATCAGCACTTCGAGGGCACCGCCGTCGAGGGCAAAACCGGTGCATTTGACGTTCTCGACGACCAGACCGTATCGGTCACGATCAGCGTGACGCGAAATGACCCGGCAATCCCAGTGGTGTGCATCGTGCGGGCGCGCGCTCACGACGGCGCCGAGACCGGCCGGCGGGAGATCCTGATCGGGCCTTCTGAAGCCAAGACGGTGCAGGTCACCGGCATCGTTAAGTCATATCGGCGGCCGTTCGTCGGCGATATCTACGGCTGCGGCACCGATATTCCGCCCTATCTCCGCGCGCCCTAGGACGAACTGACCGCATCCGCCCAGCGCAGGAACGAAAAGTGCGCCCGCGGCGCCGGTGCTACACTTCTCTCCACTACACGGTCCCTGCTGGGAGCCGTGTATTGCTGCATTTGCGCGACTGTGCCCGTGGCAATGGCTTGCGGTTCACCAGGGCAGCGATACACGCGGAATCAGACCGCAATTCCCGGCAGCGACTGATGACTGCACCGCAGACATCGCGGAACACACGATTGAGGAGCGCGACGAGATGAGCGATACCCAGGTGGTTTGGCTTACCCAGGAGTCCTACGACCGACTCAAGGCCGAACTCGACCAGTTAATCGCCAACCGTCCGATCATCGCGGCCGAAATCAACGACCGCCGCGAAGAGGGCGACCTGCGGGAGAACGGCGGCTACCACGCCGCTCGCGAACAGCAGGGCCAGGAGGAGGCCCGGATACGCCAATTGCAGGAGTTGCTCAACACCGCGAAGGTCGGCGAGGCTCCCAAGCAGTCCGGTGTGGCTCTGCCCGGTTCGGTCGTCAAGGTCTACTACAACGGTAAGAAAACCGACACCGAGACGTTCCTGATCGCCACCCGCCAGGAAGGCGTGGGCGATGGCAATCTCGAGGTGTACTCGCCCAACTCCCCAATCGGCGCGGCATTGCTCAACGCAAAGGTCGGTGACAAGCGCACCTACACGGTTCCCAGTGGCAACACCGTCGAGGTCACGCTGGTCAGCGCCGAGCCGTATCACGCCTAGTCCGTAGGACACCCGTGGCGCGTATCGCCGAGGATCTGCTGCTACTGCTGCTGGACAATTCACCTGCACAGCCACAGTTGGACCGCTCTCGGCTCACCCGGGTAATCGCCGCAGCTGTGATCCTCGACCTGGCCTACGACTGCCGGGTTCGTCCCGCGCTTCCGACCGAGCCGGTGGAGCCCGGGCGACTTCTCGCTCTGGAGGGCCCGGTTCCGCTGGACCCGGCGGTGCGGCCCGCCTTGGCGCTACTGACACTGGGCCCGATCACCCCGGCCGCGGCGCTCGCCAAAATTCGCAAGCACGCCGAAGATGACGTGCTCGATCAACTGCTGCGTACCGGCCAGATTCACCAGGTCGGGTTGTCGACTCATCGGTTGCGCCGCAACACCTATGCGTGGCCGGTGAAGAATCGTAGCCGGGTCGATGCCGTCCGTTACGCGGTGCAGGCGGCGCTGTCGGGCCAACGTCAGCCCGATGCGGTCACCGCGGCGATCATCAGCCTGTTGCACCGGGTCGGCGGCTTGGAAGCCGCACTGGACGTCAATGACGAGGGCCTGCGCAGGGCAGGTGACATCACTGTCGGCACCTGGGGCACCGGATCGAACACCGCCGAGGTGAACCTCGCTCTGACCGCGGCCGCGGTGTTGCCGGCCTTAGATTAGGGCGTCGCGCAGATCGGCGAGCAGATCAGCCGGATCCTCGATGCCCACCGACAGCCGGACAAGATCGTCGGGAACCTCTAGTTGCGAACCAGCCGTCGATGCGTGCGTCATCGCGCTGGGGTGTTCGATCAGTGACTCCACCCCGCCCAGCGACTCGGCGAGGATGAAAATCTCTGTGCGAGAACACAATTTGCGCGCCGCCTCCGCGCCACCGCTCATCCGAACTGACACCATGCCGCCGAAACCGCGCATTTGCCGTGCGGCGACGTTGTGACCGGGGTGCCCAACAAGACCCGGGTAAAGCACCTGACTCACCGCCGAATGTCCGGCGAGGAAAGCGGCGACCTGTACTGCGTTGTCGCAGTGTCGCTGCATCCGCAACTCGAGTGTCTTAAGTCCACGCAGCGTCAGATAAACATCGAACGGACCGGGCACCGCGCCGGCGCCGTTCTGAAGGAACGCGAACTTGGTGTCGAGTTCCTCGCTGTCGGTTACCAGCGCACCACCTACCACGTCGGAATGCCCACCGATGTATTTCGTCGTCGAGTGCAGCACGATATCGGCACCGAGGGTCAACGGTTGTTGCAATGCGGGTGAGGCGAAGGTGTTGTCCACCAGCACCAATGCCCCCGCGGCATGGCCGATCTCAGCGACCGCGACGATATCGACGATCGACAGCAGCGGATTGGTGGGGGTCTCCACCCAGATCATCCGGGTGTCGCCGGTGATCGCCGCCCGTACCGCGTCGAGGTCAGACAGATGCACCGGCGTGTGACGGACGCCCCACTCCCGGAATACCTTGTCGATCAGGCGGAAGGTGCCGCCGTAGGCGTCGTCGGGGATCACGATATGGTCGCCGGGCCGAAGCACCGCCCGCAGTGCGCAGTCGGTGGCGCCCATCCCGGAACTGAACGCACGGCCGAACCGGCCGTCCTCGACCGCGGCCAGTACCGACTCCAGTGCCGCTCGGGTGGGATTGCCGGTGCGGGCATACTCGAAGCCGCCGCGCAGACCTCCGACCCCGTCCTGGGCGAACGTGCTGCTGGCGTAGATCGGGACGTTTACGGCCCCGGTGGCCGGGTCCGGGCGGAAGCCGGCGTGAATCGCCTTGGTGGCGAAGCCGTG